>Ga0209504_1000085_pt1 | contig 88621 bp, 128 predicted proteins | sample COGITO_mtgs_1005_FD_184791 | JGI IMG/M metagenome (GOLD analysis project Ga0209504, IMG submission 184791) | Pelagic marine microbial communities from North Sea - COGITO_mtgs_100511 (SPAdes) (version 2) | ecosystem: Environmental > Aquatic > Marine > Epipelagic ... | reverse complement strand
AACGGCTTCACACCATCAGCGATATCTTGCGTTACTGCGGCGACTAATTGTTCTGCTTCATTCTTAGATAAGATCATACATTGAACCCTTTTTAGTTTCAGTTTTATTACATTCATTACACACAGCGTCATCCGCTTCTTCATGATAACCCATCGGCTTACAGCATACAGCACAGTCGACTAGTATATGGTCACGATGGTTCATGTATACTCCCCTATCTCAACCAAGCGATCAGTGATACGTTTATACTCACTGTTATAGTACGTCTCATTGTAGCACTCTTCTGCCTCAATCAGCATAGCCAAATCATTCATCAAGTTACCAATCTCATCTCTAAACATATCCACACCCTTCTAATTAATACAGCTATTATACCCTATCTGCGATGGCGTGTCAAGCACTTTATCATTCGTGTAAGATATAGTTGCCATTCGTGTGAGTTATGAGGCAGCGCTGAAACCATGTCTCACTCCATCTAGTGCATAAGCAACACGTGACACATGCTTGGAGATTGGCTAGCTGAGTAAGAAAGATGAGGAAACGGGACGAAGACAGGAGAAACGGGAGGAAATGGGCAGAAAACGGATGGTCCATGGATGCATGGGACGAGAGCGACTCAACCACGAACAGGATTAAAAAAAGAGGATTAAAAATGGAATAGTATTTATATCGCCAATTTAGGAGCTATTTGGAGCATATTGAGAGCGATTCACGAAGACCTCAGAGATCATTCAGGCATTTAGCATGGATATCAGCAACATCTATCATATAACGAGAGGTCATTACACATCATTACACGTCAAAACACATGAGCTGAGAGGTGTTAACGTATTCATGCATTCATAGTGTATAATAGTCATTAGATCATTAGGTGTATACATGATAGTAATGGATGTATAGGTGATTATCTTTATAAGAGTTTTTGTTAACAATTACTCCTTTGAGATGTTGTTGAGATTAGAGTTAATTGTCTATCTGCGTTTTCCTGTTCGGGGATCAGCTGCTTCATCTGACGTGAGTACAACGAGGTTTCCCTTGTTATATGCTTGACCTATGACAACGGTAGAGTCGAGTGTGTAATCACGTTCTGGGGCGATTGTGTTAAGACCTGAGTCCACTGCTGAGGCATACATAGGAGTTTCTCTGCGATAAGGTTCGATGGTTGATAGAGGCTCAAACTTTGGAGGTAACGCTTCTTCGCTTTGGGTAATGGCTTTCTCTTTCTACCATTATGATCATATCTCATATTGCCATGGGTCATCTGCATAATCTATTCCAACCTATTCAATTTGTATTAGTATACTATAGACGAAGGCGCTATGTCAAACTTTAATTCTATCCTGACTTTCTTCGAACGCATGGGTTCTGACTACTGAATCAGATCGAAGGTATTCCCAAGCAACCGAGTAGCGATACTCATCACTGGTATTGGGATAGCACGTGTGTATTAGATTAGGATGAAAGATTACAGCAAATGGTTCATCATGTTCGATATCAATTATCTCATGTTCATCTTCATTCACCTCCATCCATCTGAATGGCTCAATTCTATTACGATGGGGATGTAGCTTATCATGACTTCTCGGGATTACACGGAGACAGCCACGTTCTGCTGTCGCACCATTCATAAACACATCAGCACTGATCAGGGCAGTCTTATCTGCATGTATGTAATAGTTATCCTGATGCCATCCAACTGAGAAGCCAGTCTTAGGTATCATCGGGAAGAACTTAGAGATGTATGTGTCCAGCTCATCTGTCTTCAGTATATCTCTGGCCACCCCCAGCAGTTTCTCATTGGTTGCTAACTGCCTTAGGATGGGACTCTTCATAAACGCACCATCAAGTTTACATGGATTGCCAGGTGAGTTCATTATCCATCCATCCTGGGCAGTTGCGCTTGAGCCAGTGCCAAATAGCATGAGCCTATTACATTCTTCATTAATATGCCAGTGATCATACGTGCTTAGGAAGTCAGTAATAACAACGTAGCCCAGATCATCGAACTTACTTATGTCTGTGTTCATGATTCTTTATCTATATCCCATTTGACTACATTACTCTTAGCGCGATTTAGGAACTGACGATACAGACTCTGCTCTGATCTCCAGCTATCAACCCACGATTGTCCCTTACGTTCAGCATCCATGAATACAGCATTAGTCACAGCGCATGGGATAAGGATAGCAAGGTGAACCGCAATGCTTACAGGGATACTGTATCCTAGCCAACCGATATAGTAGATAGCAATCACACCGAAGAATGCTGACCACATAGTGAACAAACAGATCATGATGTATGATTGTAGCACAGGGTCTGGGATGAATTTCAATGGGTTATACCTTACATCCATTACTGAGCGCCACGTATTAACTGACGCTACTGCTGCTGTTTTAAATATATTTGGTTTGTTCATGTTTCACCTCTGTAGAATAATAAAAAGTGGAGGGAGACGTCCGGGAACTCCCAGCCCTTACCCCCATTATCAACCTATGTGTGCCATAGGAATTACAATCTCATTACTTGCTATCAATAAAGATCTTCATTGTTTTATTGTTATCTTGCATACTGATCGTCATCTTTTCGCTGGGTTTCAAGTAATGAGTATAAGCACGTCCAGTTTCATCAATCACCTCAACACGATCCACATTATTTTGAGGAGGTGTCCACCCCATTTCAATCAATTTCTGTTGAATGGCCTCCTCCGTCTTTGCTGCTTCAACGTCAATAATGTACGTTTTTGCTGTATTCCATCCATTCATAATTCTGCCCATCGGATAACTGTACCGGTTTGTCTCGCAAAGCCAACAAGGAGTTCTTCGTATGTCCATAGGTGTGTTGTATCAAGTGTATCTAACCAATCACCAAACGCATTCCAATCTTCAGTTCGCATCGGTGCTACACTATACTCCTCACCATGAGGAGACTCAGTATCACCACGAATGTCAATACGACCACAGGAATATGATTCAAGATAATCTTTGTACTCCTTCTTTGGCCAGTGTTTACCAGAGGTTTCTTTCATCACAAACGGTATATTTCTTTCGTCATACCAACGAGTAGCAACAGGTCCCATCCAATTAGTAGAATAGGTGAAACTGCGTGGACGACATTGTTCGTGGTTCTCATACTTCTTATCATCTTCATCGTCCCAGTCATTCAGAACAATACTCTTAACCTCATACTCATACTTACCACCACGCCATGACTTTTCGATCTCACCACACTGCCTCGCTTGCCATCGTTGAGCAAAGACACCGATAACATAAGAGTGTTTCTCGCGATCACCGTAGCGCAGCATCTCTACTACATAGAGAACTTGACTCTGGAGCATTTCAATACGGGACTCTAGAAAGTCGATCTTTTCACGTTGTTTCTGATTCACATCCATCACGTCAAACTTGTCCATCATCTATACCTTATCAATGCGTTCCAATCTTTACGAGTTCTTTCGTTATCAGGTTCCATCAGTTCAACTGTAACACCATCACTACCTTCAGCTTCTTCCTGTAGTGCTTTCCATATACCGGCAGTATTCATTCTCAGACGTTCCTGAGTCTTGTCACATATGTATCGACTACCACTATTACCAATAAAGATGAAAGAATCGACAGTCTCTTCAATGTCAACGATACCACTGTTCAGTCTCCAACTATCACTACCCAGATATCCGCCTGACCATCCACCGAGTACTTTGTAGTACACTTTTTCTGTTCTACCATATCCAGTGTTGCCACTTTTTACTTGTTGGGTAATTTTAATCACAACCCAGTTGTCTGGGCGGTAATCTTCATTTATTGTACTACTCATCACCCCACCCCGAATCCCATTCACCGAATATTTCTGGTGCTTGTTCCGATGCTTTCAGCATATAGTACTCGCCTGGATAATGTTTAATACATCGATACGCTTCTTTGCGCACAGCCGATGGTACTCTTGGCGTTTTCTTAGGATCCATTAGATCCATTAGGAACTGTCGTGTATTGTTCACCGCCCATCGGCGTTCATTTGGCATTGTCATTGGGAGTATTCTCCTTCTTAGCCTTTATTATACCAGTATCTTCGTCCATCACTATGACTTCAGATGATATCAGCGTTGCTAGTAGAGCAGCGATGCCTGATTCCTCCCCCTGCTCAAACCCATACCTGTATGAAAAGTATGTGTTAGCTACAACAAACCCCAACACTATAATAGTCCATTCTAATGACATTCTGTTATCCTTTGTCTAGCTTACTGGTGAATTTGCTTAACCGCATACCTTTAACATTGTCAGCTTGGATCTGATGATTCTTGCCATCGTCAGGGATGACCATTATGATTGTTACGTCAGGGTGTTGTCGAGCAAACCACTCAAAGTATCGTATGCGCCAGTATGAATCAGCCTCTTGGGCAGCTGTCTCGGGTCCATAGTTCTTTGTACCCTTGTAGACATTACCAACTGATTCCTTGCCCTCGAGTATGAAGTCAAACCCTAGACAATACAGTACATTATGACCAAGCTTGATAGCCTCAGACATAGCATTCATACCAGCATTAGATCTGCGGCGGGGGACGCTATACTCAGCAGACTCCCACCTCTCATCTTCAGGCGGGAATATGATAGTGGTGTTGGGTAGCAGTGACCTATGGCTTTCTATCTCTTTGATCATACCCTCATCGATGGCTACGAGGTAATCAAGTACCCCGAAGTCACGATAGAGTGCGTTACATCCGAATGTAGTAGCATTTAAAGCCAGAGTGAAGAGATCAATAGGTTCACGGCTTGGTCCATTACCTATTATGGCTGCTGCTTTGAGTTGATTCATAATCTATTTCTTCCCACTGCATATTAGCGGTGGCTCCTTCAAGTTTTATCTTAGCATTATGCCGAGCTTCAGTTTTGAGTTTCTTAACCCTTAGATTATCTTCAGTGTATTGCTTGAAGCGTTTCTTAATCTTATTGGCCATAGTGATGCTACCTTCTTCTTAGTTCCAGTCTTTTGCTAGGTTGGGAAACGCTTCTGCTACTAGGTTTTTGGTCAGACCTTTGTATAGTAGTTTGCGGTTCTTCATGCCGAGGATAACCTTTGCGTCATCAGGATCTACAACTTCTAGCATTTGGATGAACAGGCTCTCGCGCTTGGCGGGATTCAGGTTCTTCTGCGTATCAGTTGGACCATCAACGAATAGGTACATCTTCCGCAATTCAGATATGAGTCGAGCCTCTTGATCAGCTGACTTAGGGAGTGGTCTGTATGGGGGATCGGAGTCAGGGAGCAGCCATTTGACATTGGGGTCATAGGTGTATCCTAGGACTTGTTTCATCCCCGCACTACTGTACTTATGCAGGATGGCTATCTTGTCTTTCTTGATCGGAGCATCCGATACTTTTTGGAAGACTTCATGAAAAGTATTATGTCGCATTTGTTTCCTCACGTAGATGTGTTATTACATCAGATTCAGTTACTATTACTACACGCGCACCGCACGATAGTATGGGTTTATCAGTTTCAGAGTACATAACCCTACTTGGGCCAAGTATCTCCACGTCATGACAATATTTATTCGTTTTGCCTGACTTGACTGTGATGACCGGATCATCCTTCCCATGCTTCAAATTAGCACGGATCTTATGTTGATTCACATGAATATACGTCTTAGCCATTATGACACCTTCTCAACAATAACCATATCATATCCGCCAACTGTAGTGAACTCTTCCATAGCATTCATCGCTTCTTCCAAACTATCGTATGTGCCTAACCGCCTATCACCACTTGATATATAATACATCAGAAATCTCCGATATATTCGATAAGATTCTTTAGCTTGAACTTGATGAAGTAGTTGAGCAGACCACGCTTGGCTGGCTTCTCATAGTTATCAAACTTCTCATTGATTTGATCACTAATCTCTTGAGGCACCATATCAAGGTCAACCAGTTGCTCATTCCTACGATAGTTCCGTAGCATATCGCCAGTACAGAACTGCTCTGGCTCTTGATCAACCCATACGTCTATCTTCTTAGTTGCCAGAGGCTTTTGGCGCTCGCTTGTCATGATACAACTATCAGATGATAGGAAGTTAGGAATACCATCACCTCGGTCGCCGCGCATAATATGCTCACGTAGGAAACGCCTCGGATCCTTGATGGTGATATTCTTCTTAGTGATGGGGCTGAACTGGTCGACATTACTGTATTTCTGTAACTGACCAAAGTCCTTATCACCTGACAGTATCAGGATACGCTCAGAGGTTTCGTTATTCAGCCATACACCGTGACGAGTAGCGAGTACACCAATGACATCATCAGCCTCAGCGTGCTCAACCTGTATCACGCGATATGGGAAGAACTCCTTCAGCTCCTCACGTATCTTGTTCAAGGAATTGAATACCTTACTCCAATCGACAGATGAATTCTCACGATCCTTCTTACGATGGGCTTTATAGTATGGGAATACATCTTTGCGCCAGTAGTTGCGGTCATCGCAGCAGATAATCATCTCACCATACTGCGCGCTGAACTTGGTCTTATAGCTGCGGAGGCTGTTAAGCACCATATGCCTAACCAGCTCTTCATTAAATTCTTGACCACTCATGGCGATATGCTTCATCATGTTAGCGATCATTACTTGGTTTAGATCTAGGAGTATCATCTTTATTTACTCATTAATTGGTTGTTATACTATTATAGCATACCTTTTAACAAATGTCAACTTATTCTTCTTCAGGATCCTGCGCTTCCATATCTTCTTTATCGAGTAGCCAATTGCCATATACCTCATCGGTTTCCTCATTATACTGGACTTCTATCAGGCTATCGACCACATCTTGTAAGAAGTGATTATGACCACGCGCTCGCATTATAAGTGACCGCAATCCCTCGGTGGCAAAGATGAAGTCCCGAGAAAACTCAGCACTCTCATCCGCTAGATCAAAATCCATCAACTCATCTAGCAATTGATTAATATAACCCTGTACCACCTCTTCAGTCGCATCGACCTCATACTGACGATCTTCCCGAACAGCTTCGGCGGCCACCTCGACCACGCCGTGTTTCTTTGCTTTCGCCTTACAAAAATCAATAACTTCACTCAAAGAAATTCTCCAGATCATTAGATTGAGTTCTTACTTGCGTCATTGCCTCAGGGGTATCCTCGGGAACATATGTCTCAGCGTTCCATCCAGCTGGCTTACCGCCTCGTTCCTCAGAATAGCCATAGATATATCCGAGGTCAAGATAGTACACGCCATAAGTGCGCTTTGGTGTCCCGTCAGGCTCATATGCCATAGTAGTACAGACACGGTTCATACGGTGCTCACGAAACTCACCATAAAACATATCAGTCCACGTACTGCTCTCAAGATAATTCTGCATAGATCGAGCATAAGACTCAGCATTAACACGCTTCGCAGTCGCACCCTTGACGCCGGCACGCTCGTTCTTACGATGCTCAGCCGCGAGTTCACGCTGAGTTTTGATCCACGCCTTAACACGTTCCATACGTAGAGGATGTTCATCGTCTAACTCAAGCACGGCAGGGTGGATATTCTTATACTGAGGGGGATTTTCCTTTAACCGCTTCTCGCGAGCCTTAGCCAACCGCTCGATAGCAGCAGCCTTTTGCTCAGGACTCATTGCTTTACGAGGTTTACGAATCTTCTTACGGACATGCTTCTCTGGTTCTTTAGCCATCTTATTTCACCCAAACTTTACGATACATAGAAGGAAGGTTATCACAACTGTACATTTCAATAGCGTCATCTTCGGTATAATTAAGAACTCTTACGCACTCACCGGTAGAATTGCTATAATGGACGTCAGGTTGGTCAAGAACCTTTACGATTGAGTTCATCACGAACGATATAAACACCGCAGCGAGTAATCCACACGCCACGGCCACTGCTTTTTCTTTATTACTTATCATATTACGCTACCTGCGCGAAGCAATTAATAGTTGGCTCACGGATCTCCGTAAACCCTACACGATCAACCATATAAGTAGTTACAACCGTATCAACCTCAAGTTCAAGGATATCGCCGACCGACATAGACTTACACATCTTTTCGATATACTCGATCTTCTCGAGGTCAGAGTCATTCCAACGATTCAATATCATAAATGCTTCATCAAGTGAGTCAGTGTTAAGTGACGCTTTGTACTCAAACAGTTCAGCATGCTTTTCTTCATCGTAAGAAGCAGCGCCAAACACTGTTAATTCACGGTACATTTCCAGCTCAGCAGGAGAATAGTCACGGGGCAAATCATATTGGAAAACTCGAACAGTCATAATACATCTCTCTTTCAATTAATCAATACGGGTATTATGGACCATTGCAGACTTTTTGTCAAGAACTATTTTAACTATTTTTATAGTATTTCGTTATATGCATATAACTTATTGTAATATAGCACTGAACAGCGATGCCCACTCCTGCTTCTTCACTTCCCAACTATGATGCGTATCAATGTGACGTTTGGCTGTTGATAACTTAGCTTCAGTGTTTTTACTACGGATATTCTCGATGGCTTGATTCAGCACGTTGACAAAGATATTCGCATGTACCTGACGATCCTCGGCAAACTGATACTCTCGGGCATATCCAGCTGTGGTCTCGAATAATGCCGCATGGTTGGGGCATACTACCTCGCATTGAGCACTCATCGCCTCAAGTACAGCGATACATGAGGTTTCTGGCCAGATGTTAGGATAACCAAAGATATGCGCCTTCTTCAACGCTTCTCTGACCACATCATTAGGTTGATACCCATGATATGTCATTTGGGGGTGGGCTTTGATCTGATCAAACAGAGGTTGGTATTGCTTATCGCGCTCTTCCCATCCATATATCGAGAATGACGAGTATACGTCAAGGTGAATGTTATCATTCGTCTCAGCCAGCTTCTCAAAGCAAGGGACGAGTAACTCTAATCCACGGTGCGGAGTTGTGTGATAGATGATGTTGATTTTATCAGTGGGCTTCGCCTCATCAAGCATAATTGGGTCGATGGCGTTCTTCATTACCAGCGAACTTTGATACGGCACCCCCAATGCTAGATTATAAGTCTGCATCTGTTGGTTGCTGACGAATATCAGCTTGTCGAACCGATTCCTGCTGTCGACATCCTTTAGGTGGGAAACTTCGGGGTCATTGAATAGGTCGTGTAGCACTAATAGGTTGCGCTTACTCGTATCAACATTACGAACTCGTGAATGTATCACGTTAATCTTGTCTTCAATACCCATTTCAGTGATCAATCCCTTGATCCTGTCAGCCATCATCTCGGTGCCACCTTTAGCGCCGGTATAAGTCCCATCATCAGTTGGACCAAGAGCCTCAACTTCAGTGTCATCAATAATAGTCAGGCTCATTACTTTGCGACCTCGATTTTCTTACTCTGTAGGTAATTTCTGATCTTACCTTTCAGCTTGGCAGGAGTGTTTCTATTTTCTAGCGCGTCTTGCAATTCAGAGACTGGGGTTGTGTGCATATATGAGTGCTGCATACGCCCATTCTTCTTTCTCGAGCTTTGCTTAAACTTAATTGGCATTTGCGACCTCCTTCCTGCTATCAATCCACATATCAACTTCCAATGCGATTAGGGTCGCGCTCACGATTAGCTGGACTGGGTCAAACAGAACGAACCCAGTTACTAGACCAACTAAACCAATTGTCATACCAGTACCGATGGCGGCACGTGATTTCATAAACTTACTTAACATATTCTACCTCTTTTTAATGTAAATGTCAATGTTTTCTTTCAATTCTTTAGTCGTTACAGACTCAACTTTCTTCCCCTTGTATATAGTCCATATGCCCTCATGGGCTGACTGTAATGCAAACTTTACATTGGGGTATGTCAGGAACATCCCATCAAACTCCTTTGCTTTCAGTTTGCGTTCTTCAAGTATTATCATTCTCAGGTCAGACAGGCAGTGAGGTGATCTCTTTAGTTTCTTATCCATTAGTCCCACAACCCCTCATAATATTTGCCAAATAGAAGGAACCCATTTGAGATCCTGTTTTGGTATGCATTTAACCCTTCCATATCAATCTTGGCGGTATGATTGGGTCCACGTGTCATCTCAAAGAGGCTACCGTCTTCGTTGGGTATCCACTCAAAGTCTGTCTTTCCAGAATGAAACTGGTCTTCCCAATCGTCAGTCTTACTCTCAAAGGCAAAGATCATTTCACCTATTACCCAGCTCCAACGCTTGTGGTAGTTATCATCAATGGTACCATCCTTTGTGTATTGGAGCAGCTGGTCAGAACTTGGTCGCAATTCGGAGGGCACATCTTCTGGGTACACATAAGGACTGCCGTGCTTAGTTTCCCGCAGTTGCTTTAACATCGGAACAATAATGTGAGCAAGTGTATGATCCATGCTCCAAGTATCCCAAGGATCAATGCGAACTTTGACCTTGTTCTCATTCTTCCAGCCGAGCTTCTCAAAGAGCCAATTATGATACCAACGGTGCGTCGGATACTTACCAATTTTAACTTTCAAAGATTCTGTCCTCTATATAATCGTAAAGATTTCGTTTAGCTTCCCAGCCCAAGTCCTTGAGTTTCTTAGAGTTTAGCTCGCCATCCATACGATTACCATGAGCAGGAGGCATCATGTCAGCCTCTAAATCAAACATATCAGTAAGCTCGAGGATGCTAAACTTCGAATCATGACCAATACCATAACCATCACCATACCCCTCAAATCCAGCAATATACAGGCCATCGACCACATCATCAATATGAGTGAAGTTCCGCAGCTGTGTTCCTGGGTATGTGACGGGCAAACTATGAGCGCCTTCTTGATACATTCTTAGGAACTTACCCACAACTGTAGCATACTTACCGTTAGACCTTTCGTGATCACCATATACGTTGTAGAAGTATACGATAACATGATTGAGGTCATTCCATTGAGAAAACGCCTTTAGATACTCAGTATTCTGGGCTTTGGTGTAAGCATAGGGACTCATGCTCTTACCGTTACCCTCAACCGCAAACTTAGTTGACGACCCAGAGTATATCAGCTTACAATTACCATCATTAGCGAAATTGACCACATGAGGAAACGCATGGTAATTATATTCCATCACTTTATTAAAATCATCAAAACTTTGCTCAACCCTAGAATACTCTCCCAAGTGGTAGATATAATCAAAGTCACTTGGGTCAAATAAAGACCGAAGCTGATGGCTTTCCAAAGTGTGGTACTCCACGCCCTCATGGTGATTTCGTATATCACCGTTTGAGTAGTTATCAATGCTTGTGACCCTATGCCCAAGCTCGACCAGTCGCTCACATAATGCGGAGCCGATAAAGCCAGCTCCGCCAGTGACCAACACGCTACTCATCGCCCATCTCCTCAACTGCCAATGCGACATCAGGGAAGTGTTGCTTAATTATCGACCAGCATTCATCAGCTATGACCATATGCTCTTTCTGTGTTCCATTTCCTCGTCGCAGGTCGCAGTAGTGTACCCATGACCGCAGAGAACCGGCCATATACAGCGTGGTTTCCGTATTTCCCTCAGGCAGTACAGCTCGAGCCTGTTCCTTAGCGATGCCATTAGACAGCGCCCATTGGTACGCTTCTTTAGCGGCATTCATTGATTGCTTCTGCTTCATATTCCACGCTTCGACAAGACGGTCGCCATTAGAAGATTCAGTCGATTCACCGCCCCTGCCATAATCATCAGAGATAATCTCAATAGAATTTTGACGGTTCTTAGGATCCTGTAAACGAGCTATCCTAGTCGTGAATGATTCACTCTCGGCATAACGCTGAGAAAACTCTTGGAATGAGAATGACCGATGGCGTATAATCTGCCGCGATATATCTCGGGTAGTGGTAATTGACATAGTCATGTGTACCATTTCTAGAGGCGACCAATGATTCTCTCTAATCAGATACCGGACTAGCTTGCCAGCAGTCTTGGTATTATTCTGATTAGCGGGATTACTGACTCGGGCTGAATATGCTACCAGCTCCTCGGCTGAATAACAACCAGTTTCTGCTGTTGGCTTACTAACTGCGATCAATTTAACTCTGCTCATATTCTTCCCGTATTCCTCTGTATTCAAGTTCCAAATTAAACGCTTTGCGATACGTATCACCAATCGTCTTTACATTTTTCAACACTGCCTCAATATGGTCGGTGCTCATATCGCATAATCTATTCCACTTCAGTGGCTCATCACCGTTTATACCATAACTCCCCCACTCAACCGCTTCTCGCACTTCAATGAATGGGTCGGTATCCCAGACATTAAGGTATTTCTCATCACCGTGAGCAGAAGCGCGATGATACGCTAGTCCGCCATCTACCATATAGGTTTTGCCATTGGCATCTACATGCTCTCGGTAATCATGACGATGGCGCGAATACAAAATCGTGCCATCAGGAGTCTGTAGAGAGTTCCTAACTAAATTCATTTTATCACCTTTGCCCAGCTACTGTCAGAAAAATTAAAGTCAACCCCACCAAGAACTTCATCAATCGCCTTGATGGTTCCAGGGAACTGACTATCAATGGTCGCCCAATTACCCCTACTATCAATATTGAGGAATTTATAATCGTGTCCAGCTATTATACCTCCTTTCTTCAATTTAGGCAAGTATAATTCAATATCTTGTTTAACAGATTCATATGAATGATTGCCGTCAATGTAAATAAAGTCTACCGAATTATCTGGCCAGAGGTGGTGGCACTTGTGGCTATAGTTCTTATACTCCCAAACCTTGGGGTGGAATCCATGTCGCCATTGACGAGTATTGGTCTCGAACTCCGTACGAACTGCTTCCCACGTTCGGTTTCCTTCATTATTAGACTCTTCCTCACCTTCCCACGGATCAATACAGTGTATTGAATTGAAGATACCGCTCATAGCAAAAATAGCAGTAGATTCCCCCATATATGATCCGATCTCAATCATATTCAACCCACCCTGCATCTTAAGATTGCGGATCGTAGATATAAGCTCGATCAAACCAAAGAAGTATTGGTTGTGCGCCGTATCACGAAACTTAGCAGAAGGATTAAACCTTAGCCCATTTCCACTCATTCACTTTCTCCCCAAAATATGTCAGGACGCTGATCGCCCTTGCCGTTCCAATATACTTTACAACCTGCCGCCTCAATTAGCGGAATGATTGCCGTTAAATTCTTGACACCCTGTTTACTGCCATTGAAGCAAAACGTACTGTTATCAATTTCATCAGAATTGCAGTATCGAGGGTGCCAATCCTCATCTTCATCCCAGGATGGTTCCCAGTCGCCTTCTTCTTCGATGTCTTGTTCATGATTGAATAGAACTTTCTCAAGGTCAATCTCCTCATCCATGTACTTACCTTCTTCATGCGCATCAGGAATCGCACCCCATGCGCAAGACTGGCAGCAAGGCAAACCCCATCCGCAATACCAACCCTCTTCCCGCAGAGTATCAAATAATACATCTAGATTATTCATCAGCTTACTCATCGATCTTATTCCCGTAGTAGTCATGGGTGCCTGCATCATGATTCTTGCGGCGAGCATCAACATCTGATTGAGCGAGAACCGACCCATAAAGACCGATTATGATGCATGCTATCGTTACAATAATTGCGCCAAAAACTTCCATAGTTCACCTCTTCATAGTTATAGTTCAATTATACTACATCCATGTACAAAAGTAAAGCATTAATTCCTGGTGTTGTACGTGATCTCAGTAATGTACCAATGGTACCATCTACGGTATATATTGGCTCGGGCGACAGGGTCGTCAGCCTCAACCATAGCCCAAGTGAAGTCAAGGTCGTCAATATTACCTTCTATAACAGCATCCTGATACTCAGCATCACCGAACGCAACTACTTTAGCGTCATGTAACATTGCCTCTTGACCAACGCCAGAGTTGATCACATATACAGCGTCAACTTGGGGTATGACTTCATGGATGTTCAGGTTAGTGGTATATGAGACTCGATTATACTTTTGTATAATGCGTATTAGTGGATCCATTGACTGGAGGTTGGCAGGATGACCTTTGAATATGATATCAGGTCTATTGGCATCTGCGTCAGCCCATTTACACAGAGCCTCCACAAATTCAGGTACAGTTATGTCAGCATGATTGAGGATAGTCTCGTCATGCGGCAGCTGTAGTGGGACAAAGATAGTTGGGGAGTTGATTCTTGGTGCCTTGCTATCTTTGGGTTGCGCGAACTTAGTACCGCCTTGAATCGCATAATCACGCATGGTATTGAACGCTTCTTCAGTGTACATCATATCTGACTTGAATGTATCTAAGAATGCAGCACCGCCGCCCCATCCCCATCTATCAATAGTGAATAACCAAGGGAACACCGTCTGCATGTAGAATTTAGTTTTATTCTTAATGAGACCACCCCATTGAGGTTTCTCCGTATGTGGCACCAATAGAGAAACATCAGGGTCTAACATTCCTTCGATAGTTGAGTTGAACATCCATCGCGGGAGCTCTATTGTCAAATCACAGTTTACGCTATCGGCGAAGTTAGCCCAATGCTGTCTAATCTCGGGCAGAGGAGCGTCAGAACGAATCTGTAGACCAAACCTTTTGAAAGGAATATCAAGTCTCGGCTTTAGTAGTACAGTCTTCGCAGCTCGAAGTTTTGTTATCCCCATCTGAGCAAACTCTATCTTCTTGTTCACATAGGTCGGATTGTCATATTTCCTTGGACCCTTGCCAGTCCAGATAGCAGTACCTTCGACAAACTCCCAGTCCATAAATTCGTTATCAAAGATAGCAACATGCTCTTCCGGAACTTGCTTGAATACGTGTGACAATGCAATCTGATCAGCGAACCAGTTTAGGGGCAACCCAGCAAGAGTATCCCGTATCCCGTTGGCTATATTCATCACACCTTTGGTGAAGTATACAGCGCCGGCAGCAACCTTCATACCTTCGTGCGATTCGTTCGGTCTAGGGAAATACCCGCAAGGCTGCATTGTTGGGAATTTGAAGTTCTTCATCACAAGGCAATCAATATCAAGCACCATCACGCGACCAGCAGAATCAAGTATAGTGGGCAGAACATTAAATCTTAGGCACGCATAGTACGTGCGCTTCTGGTCACCGGTCAACGCAGAGATGTCAGCATCATCAAACGTAAATGTCACAGCTCGGTCAGTCACGGCATTGACAATGCCCGCCAATGACAGAACTTTTTGGGTTGGGTTGGTTACATGTATATGAGTGTCGAACCCAGCCTTACTTGACGATATACAAAAAGGGAGTCCATGCTCCATGAAATACGCGCTGTCAGCCGCTGCAAAGATTACTGAGCCAAGAGGTAACTCACCGTATAACTCTTGCATACTAATTACCTATTATGTTATATTTGACGTTACCTTCACCCGCATAATCCGCAGGATCATACCCATTTTCTTTGGCCATATGTACGTATGCCCAGAATAATTCAACATGTTCAGCTTTAGGGTGTTCTTCTGCCAATCCAGTGAACCAAGATGGCTTCCATGGTTGAGTTGGCATATGGGTGTAGTGTAACTGCTTAAATGGAAACGTATCACCATCATGACTATTCCACTCAGGATGCAGCGAACCGACTAGATTTGGTGTTTTTACAAAGTACTGTATGAACTGATGATGGGCAGTTGCGTGGACTTTCCATTGTTCTGTGGGTGCTATAAACCCTTTGAACTTAGAGCAATCAAAAAGGATAACGCAGAACTCTTTTCCGCCGAACCGCTTTCCGTCTCGGGCAAGCATGTAGTGATCGCCCATGTCCATATCGAACAACTCGCCGATATCATGAAAATTTAGCATATCAACGTCAGTGTATATCGCTCGCCCTTCGAAGTTACAATGCTCGGGGATAGCCCATCGGAATCCTGAAAATGGAGTTGACCAATTCTGATCAGCAAAGCCATGCCAGTATGACGACTCGTCATTTGTTTGCCGCATCCATACTATTTCTAGTTCGCGATCAGTTTCCTTGCGCAAGGAATACTCATACGCCGCCTCAATCAACGCATCCTCACCATTCGATGACGAACCAATATACAGTCTAATCTTTTCCGAACTCATAACCATATTCTCTTATCTCGTTGTGGAATAAAGAAGCAACAAAGTCAATGTCATCCTTATCATAATACTCTGTGTAGTGACTTCTTTCAGTTTTCTTCAGTTTAGTATTATAGCGTAAATCCTTAGGAATGTCAACTCCAGTGATTAATTGAATCCACCCATAAAGGATATCTAAATTCTCATAAAAGAAAACATCAACAACCGGCTTATCATCGACAGTGTAGTTTGCCCAATCTGTAGGCAGCAGGGATGCATTCGATCGTAGATATTTACCAAAGTCTTGCTCCGCAATCCCAGGGAGGTGGGGTTTGATTACGGAATGCCACCTGAACGCGCTGACGCATTTATCCCATGGGTTGCGCTCAATGGCAATCTTCATATAAGACGCCCACTGTTCTGGATACAGACTCTTGATTTGATGACATGACATATGCCCCAACCCACTATTATCATTGAGTTGAGGCGTTCCGTCAGTAGGTGAACCTGTACATACGTCATCAGGTCCAAGGTGAGGCGACATCAGGCTCTCAAATGTTGAGCCAGATATCTTACGATTCTTCAGAAATATGAATCGGTGTTTGTTTGATATTATCATTATTAAAGTCTTCCTTCAATGCACTTATATGTTTGGCGTGAATTTTACAGCCGATAAACTCGTTGTAATAGTTATCACGCAGGAGCACATCATACTCGAACTGCAATTTAGCTTCAAAGTATGAGCATTCGCCCTTAGTACGGCACAGCTTCAGTATCTCTCTTTTGAACGGAACGCCTGTAGCGACACGTTCCTTTACCTGTTCACTTGAGCCAAAATACTTCTTCCAATCGGATTGTACTTTAGTCTTAACCCTACGCTTTCGGGTCTTTGTGACAGGTAATGTTTTCGGTCTCCAGAAGAACTTCTTACCGATATACGACTTGCCTGTTTCCAGATCCGTAACACGATAGCAGAAGCCGACCCACTTCTTCAGTTCTTCTTCATCAGGGTCATAAGGTTTATGTTCAAAATTCCAAGGAATATCCCACGGGTTTGCCATATATTAGTCCAAATCAGAATATAAATCATCATGATCCGGATCCATGTCCAAATCATCCTCTTCGTCAATATTACTTATATCAACTTCACTTCCGCACATTGGACAATAGATTGGCTGGTCTTCATTTACGTGTTCTGGTACAGTCTGGATGATTGTATATTCCGCACCACAATCATCACATTCCAGTTCGTAAGTTACTTCTTGCATTTGGTGTCATTCCTTCTCTGTGTTATATGCTTCGTCCCAGCCCCCTGTCAAACCTGCTACCTCATACTCAGTAACTCGGTTCTCGAAGAAGTTTGTGTGGTCAGCACCATTAAGTACCCACTCCAACCATGGTAACGGATTCTCTTTAACTTTAAAGTTTGTTTGCAGCCCAAGCTGTAACAACCTTCGATCAGTGATATATCGGATATATTGCTTCACTTCTGAAGCTTCAAGACCCTCAACAGCACCCATCTTATAAGCGAGATCAACAAACTTATCTTCTAACTTGACAGCTTGCCTCGCTATCTCATATATATCTTTCTTGAAATCTTCATCCACAATGCGGGGATGCTCGGCGCAATACGCTTTGAATAACTTAGAGTTGCCCTCAACATGGATAGACTCATCTCGAATAGACCACTCTACAACCTTACCCATACCTTTCATCTTACCGAAACGCTGGAAGTTCAGTAGCATAACGAATGACGCAAATAATGCCACCCCTTCATTGAATACTGATTTAGCCAGACATAGTCCTAGACCTCGAACCGTAGTAACATCAGCTTCCATCATGAAATCAATCTTATCAGCCATCTCGCTGTACTCAAGGAATGCGTGGTATTCAGCATCAGATAGTCCTAGAGTTTCATTAAGTAGCGCATACGCACGTTGGTGAATGCCCTCTCGGCCAGCAAAAGAACCAAGCATATTTCGCACTTCATTGTTCTTGAACTTAGGGATAAACTGATCATAGTAGTTTTGACCAACAGCAACGTCAGATTGAGTGAACAGGCGTAGAATATTGGTAGTGTATTCTTTCTCTGTAAAGCTCATCTTTCCCATTTTCCAGTCAGTCACGTCTTCAGATAAGTCAATCTCATCCTCAATCCAGTGAGCCTTCTCATGACGAGTAGTAATATCTACCGCCCATGGATAATGGAATGGCTTATATGTCTCTGAAAACTGCATCAAACCGCCTTGCTTCTTGACGTATGAATCAGCAACCTTCATAAAGTCATCATAGGTGCCGATCAACTTCTCGTCAATGAAGATCTGGGGAACTGACCTTGCTCCTGGAATCTTCTGATAGAACGCCATACGCTGTTCTTCATCATCAAGGTTAATCTCAGTGAATTTGTATCCATGGGATTTGAACCAAAACTTAGCCTTTTCACAAAATGGGCAATTGCTCTTACTATAGATCGTTACTTCCAATTTACTTCTCCTAGAATATGTATATTTCGTTTTATTTGATTCATTATCCTCAGCCTTCGCAAGCAACACAGCCGGATTGGGTGTCATCATCAGCTGTAGAAGATGGGTCGCTGAATTCAGCCAATCTATCACGCGCTACCTTCTGCGAGACGTTCTCTGCTTTGTTAGAAGTCTCAGTTCTCAGGTAGTATAACCCTTTTGTGCCATATTGCCAAGCATTAAAATGTACTTTATGTAGATACGATTTAGTTGCCCCAGATGGGAAGAATATGTTCAAAGACTGACCTTGACATAAGAACTCCTGTCGGTCACCGGCTTGCTTGACGATAACGTCCTGATCAAGCTCAATTGCTGTTTTGAATACATCCTTCAGGCGGTCTGATAGAAAGTCTAGATGCTGTACCGAGCCGCCGCTGGTGATGATTGACGACCAGATCTCAGTAGTATTCTTTCCTAGCGCCTCAAGATCTTCTTCAAGATACTTGTTCTTAGTCAAATGCGAACCAGCGCGTGTACGGGATGTAAACGCATTAGCTTTCCATGGCTCAATCGAAGGTGAAGTACCGCCAATAAGCGAGCTGTTAGCATTAGGCGCGATAGCCAATAAGTGCGCATTTCTACGACCAGTACCTGCCATATCAGGTGCTTCGCCCTTTTCTTCACCGATCCTTACACTCTCGGCGATAGCTTTAGTCTGGATATCTTCAAAGATTGATTTGTTTAATAGCCCTGCATAGTCAGATTCAAACGCAATTCTGTGCTTTTGCAGGTAGCTGTGATAGCCCATTGCTCCGAGACCCAAACTGCGCTCTTGCACTGCAGAATACCTTGCTCGGGAAATTTCGTCTCCTGCGTTTTCAATAAAGAACTGCAAGACGTTGTCAAGGAAACGAATAAGATCGGCAACAATAGTCGAATCTTTCCATTCATCATATTTCTCCAAGTTGAGAGAGGATAAGCAACATACGGCGCTACGGTCTTCATTCGTAGGCAGGTGAATCTCGTTACATAAGTTAGAACCATTAATCCTAAGACCCAAATCGCGTTGGGTTTCTGGCATAGCTCGGTTAGCTGTATCAATGAAGTTTAGGTATGGCTCGCCTGTACGGTATCGAGTCTCAAGAAGCAGTTCCCAAAGGTGCCGAGCCTTTTTAGTTTCTCGAACGTCAGACTTATTAGGATCTTTCAATTCCCAGTCGGCATTATCACGCACAGCTTCCATAAACTCATCGGTCAAGTTTACCGCATGGTGTAGGTTTAGACACTTGCGGTTCACATCACCGGTAGGAATGCGCATATTGATAAATTCAAGAATATCAGGGTGAGATATATCCATATATGCAGCGTATGAGCCTTTGCGAGTCTTGCCTTGGCGATACGCAGTCATATCACTATCTACTGTATGTAGGAAAGGCATAGGTCCAGGAGCAACATCAGATACTGACCGAATGTCAGACCAATGGCCTCCGACGCCGCCGCCCTTTACTGACAACCAGCGCAGCTCTGCGCTATGATCAATCAGCCCCTCAAGTGTATCAGGAACGTATGTCAAGAAACAAGATATCGGCAGAGCCTTAACCTTCTCCCCCTTTATAGGAGCATTAGATAGAACTGGTGAAGAGAACATGAACCAACCCTTCGAAGCTCCATCATAAATTCTCTGAGCCAGCTTCTTATCACCATAACAGTACGCAGCTGCGGCGCGGGCAAATGCTTCTTGTGGGGATGTCTCATCGTCACGGCAATAATAATCTTTAAGAAGTTTAACAGCCTGTTCTGTCATCACTTCGTCACGGTTGTAATCTATTCGCACACCGTGGTGCTTGCTTGGCATACCCAGCATATAATACCTTCTAATTAAGTTGTTTGTTTTTGTACTTTTCGTACTGTTAATTCGCCAAGGCACCAATCTTCTGCGGTCTCTTCAGCGTTCCATTTCTCGCCAGGAATACGAGCAATGAGTTTATCTCCTTCGAACAATTCCACTTTGTAGTCGTGACTAACAACTGCTCTCAGTCGTTTGTCTTCACTCATATGTTCTGATAAAATCATACTCTACTCCATTCTGATAACTTAGCTTTTGCGGCTAATCCGTCAAAGGTGTTACTACTTATAATTTCTGAAACTTCGCTGACGCTCATACCAGACATTATCATATCATTTATGTCTTTTTCACGAATATTTTTAGGAAACAATACAATAGCATGGTTTCTATCAATAGATTTCTTTATCCTACGAACTATCTGCGCGCTTCTCGGCTCGTTGTCGTAAACGAAGATATAGTCGGCAGAAATCCTATCAAGACCACTGACGTCTGCTCCAGCCATCGCAATTGCGTTATTTACGAACATGCTATCAATTGGACCTTCCACAACATAGACTGGTTTAGTAGGATCCATGGTGTCTAGGCCAAATATCTTAGGCGCATCTTCGTCAATCATGATAGTTATATACTTGAGATCTGAGTTGCCCAATGCTCTTCCTTGAAATCCAATCAGATTATCATCCTGATCAATAAACGGTATGATCAGTCGAGGCTCGTCTTTAGATATCTCGGGGAACTTATTAGGAATACACTGATTCACGAACTCATAGAATTTGGGCGCGTAGAACAGTTTGAAGTGGTAGTTGCTGGGGATCATCCTAGACACGACATATCGCTTGGCTTTATGTCCTGGCATTAGCTGGGATACTTTCTTGAGTTTGCCGAGTGGAGTCTTCAGATAGCTCGCTTTCTTCTTGAACCTGAACTCGGTCTTGGTCTTTGCTGTGGTTGTGTTAGCAACCTTCTTATGCCCACCGCTATCCTTAAATTTCTCCATGGCATATTCTTTATGCAACATCGGGTTCACGTGCTTTATTAGGTTGTTGAGGGATGCGCCGTGACCGCAGTTATGACATTTGAATATGTAGGAGGCTTCTTTGAGGAAAACGTATCCGCGAGCCTTGTTTAAATTAGTCTGCGAATCTAGACAATATGGACAGCGAAAGTTCCATAGATTGTCATTCTTCTGCTTGAAGTGCGAAAGTTGCGCAGACAGGAGGTTTAGGTATTTGCTTTCAATATAATTACTCATGTACTCATTATATAATAGAACCAATCAAATGTCAAGAGTTATTTTAGAATCCCATCGATTCTTTTATCATCGGCCAAAGCATGGCAAAGACAATAACGCCACCGGCAGCTTGCCATTTCCATTGCTCAAGTTTAGCTACCCTATTGGACATTTCCTTCGCATGTTCACGCTGCTCTTCCTTCATCTCGCGAATTTCAACCATTATTTCTTTATGAGACTGGCTTATCTCTTTGTGTAATTCATCACGCAATGCGCCAATCCTCTTATGCAAGATATCCTGCTGCTGTTGAGCCTCGATACGGCGTTCCTCAAGTAGATTAAATAAATCCATATTAACGGATACCTTCTTAAGTTCTTCTTGCTCAAACACTATCTTAGGCTGGGCATATTTGGGTTGTGTGGTTTGCATAGATTATGTAATCACGTTATGTGAGTATATTTATACTTTGGAATTCTTGGCTGGAGCACTAGCTTCTTCTAGAGCACGAATTCTTTCCGCCAAATTAGGATATTCCTTTAACCAAGCTTCTTCGCGCTCAGCAATCTTAATATCATACTTAACAGCAACATACTCCATAAACCTGTTTATATGAGCCTGCAACCATACGCCAACTCGAGTGTTCTTAAACCAGTTATAGAACGAGCTTCCTATAATTGATCCTAGAATAGATTTTAGTATAAACCAATACATGTTATTCGTCAACCTTAAAGTTATCTTTATTATCTTCGATATTCTTAATATAGTTCCAGATGCCATGATCAGTGAACATATCAAGGAATTTACCCTGTTTCCAACCAGACCATATCCCGCGGAAGAAATCCTTAACTCGCTGCCATGATGTAAGCGCACGAACCTGCCCATATGCATTGAAGTATATCTTCTCACCATCATGCTTGAACCCAAGTATAGCAGGCGGCACAGTACAAACGATGTCATTGTTATTGACGAAGCGATAGTGCGGACAATCAAGGTTCTTAGTGAACTTACGACCACCAACACGCGGCGACCCAAAGGTGTATAGTTCCTCAGCACTACACCGGCTGGCGGCAATAGTAGCCATAGCAGCGCCCAATGAGTGGCCAGTGAAAAATAGTTTCTTTGGCTTCTTTAGGTTGTTATTGTTTTCAATCTCTTTGAGGCAGTCCATCCACAACTCATTAACTTCATCCTGGAACCCTGTATGAACCTTACCGCCAGCAATTGATGAATTGCGAATTACATTTAGGTCAGCCATAACGTCATTCAATTTATCAGGCTGAGTGCCACGAAATGCGAACCATAACTCACCACCGCCCCGAGCGACTAATACTTCAGCACCGTTTTTGCTGATCAACTTACCTGTCAATCCTATAGACTTGCAAGCCTTTTTCACTTGTTCTTCGGTGGCGTATGCGTATGCTGACAAGCAGCTTGCGCGGTATGCTCTATCATAATTCATCTTCTTGCTCCGGTTCAGGTTCGTCAGATACTGACTTTTCGTAGTAGATTATAAGTTCTTTCTGCTGTAATATATAGCGTTTCAACTCAGACATGTTCAGTGCTAGGGTTTCATAGTCTCGAACTGACATAGCGTAGAAAACAACAGACCCATTCTCTTTCTCGAACCGCTCAATGAACTCTTCCATATTGCGCTCGGTGACAACATACCATTGTATGTCATTTAAGTCTACTTGCTTTGGCCTTTCCTGAACAGGAATGTTTGACTTGACAATCTCAGTCTTGGTGACTGTTTCTGTTAGTGCCCGATATGTATTACAGCCTGATAGAAATATGCTACTTAGCAGTATCAGACTCAATGCTTTTAAATAGCGCTGATGTCCCATTGTTTATTCTCGTCTCAATTAGTCCAGGTTTCTTTAGGCTGAGTTTGGTCAAATCATGCTTACGCAATTGGCCAATCAGTTTATCCTGATATTGCTCAGCTTGTTGTAAATTAACTTGTAAGTCTTTTGTCAACGCAGCTTGAAGCTGAGCAGTTGCTTGCATAGAATCTATGGTTGCTAAATTAGATTGATTTGCTGACTTGAGAGTGGCGTTATTAGCTGTTAGTTGAGAGATACGAGCCTGTGAGTCCTTGTAGTAAGCATAAGCGCCATATAAAGACCCTCCCACAACCGCAAATAATGCCAAAAACATGTATATTCTGAACATAATTACCTCTTTATGTTTCTCTTCAACTCACTTATCTTCGTCAATGTAACCTTCGCTGTACTCAACGCGCTTTCTTTCTTTGGCGTATTCGAGCTGCAGCTCTCAAAGAGGCTACCGAATTCTTTGCCACCCTTAGCAGGAGTGTTTCGCTTTGCCATTTCGGCTATAGTTCTCACGCTGGCAGTACCGTGTTTGCTACAATCATCATATCAAATGCCGCAGAAAGAACACCATTAGCAGCGCCAATAGCCCGCACATCAATATCGGTCTTCTCGGTAAACTTAATCGGAGTAGCATACTCGATAGTGTGGTCACTTTGGAATAAGTACACTCCACTAACGACTCGGAATGCGCCACCAAAAGGACGGGCAAACATAGCAATCTCTACTGCCTGATTCTTACTTGCTGTCATCTGTACAGTGTTTAGGAACCCAGTACAACCTGCGGGTACTGTATAGAATGCCTGTAGTGATTGTCCACGCCCTTCTTTAATCTCTGTGATAACAGTAGGTGTTGCATTCTTAACAACAATAGTGCCGACATTAGTGGCAGTACCAGACATAAATGCTCGGTTTATTCTGTGCCAAGTCTTGGTGCCAGTTACAGGAGTTTCTCCAGTCAGGCAAATAGTTTCAGTCTGGAAGGCATAGTTAGCATCCAACCCTTCTAATGTAACATCAGTTATGTCAGCACCGTCATCAGATACGACAGTAACGACACTAGCGTCAGCGATAGCTGGCCAAGGATACAACTGTTGCCCAGTTGTTTCTCCGCCAGTCCAAATAGTTGACCAACCAGTACCGATAGTACCGTCAAGCGCACCAAACTTATGTACGGGAGTGTATCCGTCTAAATCACCATTTGCTAATGGGATATTAGATGCCGCTCCGAAGGTGTTAATAATATTACCATCTTTATCAGACAGCATGTTGACTTCGAAAATAGTAGTCCCATTTGCTAAGTATTCTTGGTTGTCTATTCTATACTGTGCCATATCTTATAACCCGAACCTTGACATGAAGTCTTTTCTTTCTTTAATTTTCTTACGCTTGGCCGATTGGTCAAGGTATCTTTTCAGGAATGCTTTAGTTTCTTTCTTACGAGCGTCTGGCTTCTTCCAATGTACTGGGTCGTCGCCAGTACCAGCAACTGCCGCACCAGTAACATTAGTTTCTTCAAATAACTTATTGAAATCTTTTTCTTGAAGTTGATTGAGTTCATCCATTGCTTCGTATAACCCTTCTCGTAATTCGGTTTCGTTAAAATCTTGCTTGCTGGTGTCACCTTCTTTGATGAGGAAAAGCGCAGCAGCATAAGAACCGATCTTAGACTTGCCCCCAGGAACTTTCTCCAGCATCTTTTTAAGATTAAACACCATGCGGTCATAATAACCATATGAGTTCTTTTCGGCAGTAGTCTCAGGTGACTTCACCTTCTTACCGCTACCGTCAATAATGCCCAGCTTAAACGCTTCAGTCTTATCAAACGGTGTAGTGAGCCTCTTAATGAATTGGTAGACCAATATTAAATCTGAAAACTTACCAGCCATTAAATGCCCCTTAGCGTCTTAACAATTTGAACGTCCAATGATATATCACAATCAAGGACACGATCACCATTTACCAAACCAAGTTCAGTTGGATAATACCCGAGGAATATGAGGAACGGTTTGAGATACTCGTAATAGCCATCAAGCTTCAGGAACAGCATTCTTGTCGCTGGCCTTGCCTCAAACATATTGTAAATGACAATCAAATGGTTGAGTATCAACCGTTCCTTTAATTCGCCTGTATCTCTATACTTCTTAAACAGTCGCTTGACGTACCTGATTCTCTTTAGGTCGTCTTGAAATTCTAATAAGTCCGCGCAGTGCGGGTTTGTATAACATTTCATAGCAAATATTTGGAAGTTGTCTTCCGTCAAGTTTTCAAACATATATTAGAATTCGCTCAGCAGCACTCGTTTAATAGCTGTATTACTTACAGCAATATATAGGTATGTACTATCATACCAGATCTTACCAGACCCAATATTTTCAGTGGTGGTATTACTTGATCCAGGTGTACTTGGTGTTAATCGCAGCTCACCAGTAACCGTGGCATTCGCAGAAATAGTCATAGTATTACCGCTCACACTTAATGGGACTCTCAGGTCGCCAAATAAATTTGAGACAGTAATCTTCTTATTCGTGGGAACGCCAGCAGGCGAATCGACGACCATAAAAAGGTCATCACCTGACACTAGAGTCAGAGCATCTAAGTTTGTAACCTTTTTATCGGCCATCTTTTAATTCCTTATTCTGGAAGTTGAGCGTCATCAGCCGCATCGCCAGAGATAGAGCTTCCAGCAACCAATACTTCGTATGATACGCGACCAGCGCGACCACCTGAACCTTCGGTTCGACGAACCCAACCAGCGTGAGGAACTGCATCAGCCTCAGTACCAGCAGTGTTAGCATAAGCCATTTCGTCTGTATCTACGCCGAAGATCTTACTAGCATCGCCGTTAGCTTCAGAGTACACAACGTACAAAGGCTTCTCGGATACTACATATGCTCCGTTAGCTTGAGCGCCAACTAATGCGCCGCCATTAATGCCAGAACGAACAGTAGCAATTGATGCGTTAGCAATAGCAGTGAATACATAGTCATTGCCGCCTACATTTAAGAAATCGCCAACAGCGAATACTGACAGATCACCGCCGCCAGCGGCTTCAACAGTGCTATTAGCAGCTGACACTACTACAGTGCCAGTTCCTGAACCTGTCTTCAGGTCTTTATTACCCCATAAACTCATTTCGTTATCCTCTTAAGATATTTCGTTATTGTTACTTATTTAGTATTTTTCATAGCCAATTTTTGAGAGGTCGCTTCCATCACAGCTTCCCAGCGACTACCATACTTTTTCTTAAACATTGATTCGTCTAACTTAGGATCAACGTCAACCTTTTCTTTTTTGCCCGAATCAATATCCTTATCATCTTTCTTCTTAGCAACCTTCTTATCAGCTGGCTTATCGTCCTTATCGTCAGACTTCTCATCTTCATCTGGACCTTCATCAGCATTCTCATCTTTAGAAACAGCTTTAGATATTGCTTTACGTCTCTTATGTAAGAACTCGTCAGATGAGTCAACATCACCGTCATTGTCGATGTCTTTATCTTTACGATCCTTGAACTTCTTCTTCACGGCTTTGGGTTGAACCTTGTCAAGACCTTCGCCATCGTCAGACTTATCATTAGTGTTATCTTCGCCCAGCATCTCAGCGCCATGTTCAATAACATCATTCTCGGACTGATTATCAATTTCAACGCTTTCAGATTGACCAGTTACTACGCGATTAACAGCATCAACTAATGACTGGGAAACGCCATACTTGGTGTATGATTCAGATTCATTCATATCTACTACTCCATTCTTTTCTTCAAGTTCAACAGATTCTTTAGTAACCTTGAACGAACTCGCAGGTGCTGCTTTAAGTGAAGGGTCGCCCCAAAGTTTCATTGCTTTATTAATCGCTTCGAATGCTGAACGAGCTTTAACTTTCTTCTCGTCACCTTTCTTGAGCTTATTGACTGGCTTGGCTACTGTTACTGTCCAATCGGCGACTGCTTCGTCAAGAGCTTCGAATACTTCATTGATATCAAGATCAACTGACTCGTCCATACCTTTCATGAACTCAGCAACATCTTTCTCTTTCATACCAATCTTCTTGGCGATCTGCGCGGCAGTCATACCTTTTTTAACCATGGCATGAAACTCTTTCATCTTGCCTTCGTTCAAATCAACTTCTTCATTAGCATTCTTCATCATATCAGCCAATTTAGCCAGAATGTCACGATCTTTCTTAGAGATATTCTTTAGCTTTTTATCACTAGCCATCTTTTCTAGTGACGCAGCATACGCTTTAGTTGACTCGTCAAGGTCAACCGCGTTATCTGTAGGGGTGTACATCTCACGGATGACGGTGTTCAATGTTTTCATTATTGGTTCCTTTGATTCCTTTAGTATAGCATGTTCTATTTAGTTTATTTGCGACTGGTGTTTACCACTTAACCTTATCCGCCCAATACGCAGCTGACATTTTACCTTTGGCGATGTTCTTGCCGTGCCTTGCTTTGAATGACTTGCGCTTTGCCTTCATCTTATCAGACTCACCCTTCTTAGGGTCGCCAGCAGTTGAAGCGCCTTGCTCACCAAAACGAATAGTCTTAATCTTATCGCCATCTTTAGCTACGACAATGTGACTCTTCTTTGGGTGGCTTGGCGTTCCCTTTGGCTTGTTGAATCCCGAAACGCCAGCTTTAGCTAAACGAGGATCTTTATCTTTTTCAGTTATGAATTCTTTGAAATTAAGCATTAGGAGTATCCTTCTTGTATTTATCCACCAACTTCTTAGTCCCCTCTTCGCCAGCACCGCCCTCTTCAGAAATCATTTGCTCAACCATAGTCCGCAAAACTCGAGGATTAACTCCATACTGTTTCGCTACAGCCCCAGCATAATACTCATTACCATGACGAACAGACTTACCTGCTTCTTTGGCTTCTTTTTTCTTACGAGTGATAACTGACTTGAGCACATCAGCTGCAGCCTTATACTTCTTCTTTTGAATAGTCTTTGACTTCAACAGAGCAATATCGTAGCCAGGAGTGCCTTCATCCATAACCTTTTCCTCATTAATGGATTCTTTCTTAGTCCCCCGAACCTTGTCAGCTAAATCTTTATCAGCTTTGCCCCAAGTACCTTTGCCTTTAGTGACAAAACTATTAACCCGAGCAAATGCCCATTGCTGTTGGTTTGCTCCTGGGCGGTGACCAGTACGCCATGCTGCCATACCACGGTCATATACCTTTTTCAGAATACCGTATGAGATACCAGTCTTATCAGCCTTTTTACGCAAGGATGCTTCAGCTGATTCAGTCAACTCAAACTCTTCTTTCGTTTCACGGTTCTTAGATCTGGTATCGGCAGTTCTAGCCCGATCCATCATGCGGTCATGTTTCTTAGCGTCAGCAGCCTTCTCTCGTTCAATCTTTGATTTAGCTTCATCAGACTTAGAGTTCTCGCCGAACATGTCGCGATACTTTTTAGTGTGCTTAGAAGTGCGAGTCTCAGCTCCAGCATCACCAGCATGCTTGTCAGGATACGCGCTAGAATCACTCGGATCTTTCTCGGCACCCTTCTGGAACTGTGTATCGCGCTTAGTCTTGGTTGACTTGGCCAAACCGCTGTGATACTTAGCTGGCTGGCTTCCTTCTCTATCTTTGATCTCTGAATCTTGACGCTCAAATAGCGCATCAAAACTCTCATTCTTTGAGCCGCCTCTTAGTGACTTCAATCTAGCTATCTCTTTCTTACGAGTGGCAGGTACCAGCTTCTTAGCCAACTTCTGTATCATAGCCGACCTTTTCTGTACTAATCTGTCAACGGCAATCTTATCTCCAGGTGATAGGTTGGCATAATTCTGCCCCTTCTTACCTGCGACTTTCTTTCTTACTGCTGAGATAGCAGCTTTCTGAGCACGCTTGGCGATTGTCTGAGTATCAGCCATTTTCTTTGACTTCATCTTCTTGATACGCTGTAGCTTTGGAGCCAGCTTCTTCATTCGGCGACCAATAGCTTTACGCTGAGATATAGACAGTGGCTTACGATCTTCATCCAGATCTTCTTTGATTACTGCTCGGATGGTATCGTATATATCTTTAGCATCACGGTCGTTCAGCTTCTTAGGCAAGCCAGTCTTAAATGTATCAAATTGACCTTCGATTGCCAATGCTCTTAGCTTTGAAGCCGACATACCCTCAACACCAACAGAGTCAGGATCGCGAGCACCAGCTGAACGAACATCAATTGAGTCAAACTTAAATGGACCACCGTTGTACTTATTCAATAAACCGGCGAACTCACTAACACGGTCTGATCCAACTACCAGAACAACATCCGTATAACCAGACTTCTGTAATTCTTGTAGGATTTGAATTATTGTCTTAGAATTGGTCTGCTCAATTACTTTACCGAATGCCTTGCGGGCAAACCTAATCTTCTCGGCATAGTTGAGCGGATCTTTCTTGGCGTTTTGTGTGTGAGAAAGAAAGACTTTAGAATCAGCCTTTTCTTTCTTACCAGTGGAGATTACTTTATCGACTAGCTTTTGGTGACCGACTGTGGGTGGATTGAGTCTGCCAAATGTAAATACTACTTTCTTCATACGTGTTTCCCGTGGGCTTAACGCTATTAATTAAAAATCTATTTATAAGAATTACTTTTGCCAACCTTTGATGTAATCATCAGAGAAGTTAGCATGACTGAATTGCATCCTGTTTACTAGCTTGAGTGCGCTACCGTCATTATCAATGGCAACATAACCTTCTGGGGCAGTTACGATAAACCCATCTTTGGTTCGCAGCAGAGTATCAATATTACTCGCCTGATCCATTTTCTTAATGACCAGTTCCTTAGCGTCAATCAAAGCATTCATCATCAAGAAGATGTTCTCTAGATTCTTTACGTTGGCACTAGAAAAGAACTTGAGTATATCATCACGCTTATCAGTCTGAACCTTCTTGCCTTTAGGAGTACTGCGCTTGTCAGCTTGCTTACCATAAAACTCAGTAATATAGTTGACAAGACCACGGACATGCGATTTGACATTGGTTATCTTTTGGCCTGCTCGGACTTTACTATTAAAGTGGGTCTTCACTTTCTGCAACAACTCAGGATTATCTGAAATGCTATTGAGAGTCTTGGCGTCCAGCTTACTGAATATCTTACCAGCCGTAGATATGAACTTAGTAACTTCTTTGTTTTCTTTCTCAGTAAATGTAGCTGAGCCAGAAACGTCAGTAAACATAGCATCAACTGACCAGACGTCTTTAGTCTTTTTCAGTTTAGTTGCTATTTCCTTACCGAATGATGCCTTCATATTCTCGAACGAAGTACCAGTGTAAACAGTATGCCAAACAATACCGATCTTAGCTGACCGAATTGCCCTGCCCATTTCTGATTTACTAGGAACTGCATATACAATTGTATTAGGGTGGAACGTAGTAACTTTCTCGCCGTCATGAGTTTCGGACTTTAGATCGCTCTTACTGAACAAGAAGTCACCCTGAATGACGCCATTGATACCCAAAGCAGGTAAATGCTTCAGCGCCAGCTTCAGCTTAACTGCCAAATCACCCTTAGTGTCGGCATCTACTTCGTCAGGGGTTTTGTAAACTTTCGGGTTCTTAGCGAATACGCCTTTCTTCGCAACAAAGAATCTGCCATCACTAGGATCCTGACCAGCAAATATAGCAGGAGCGCCGTCCCACTTAACAGTAGTAGAAACGCCCCGACTACTACTGCCAGACAGCATGTCACGCATAGATCTAAGCAAATTAATAGCTTGTCTCGCACCAGTTACTCCTCCATTAAGAACAGCATCTTCCAAATGTTCCATATGCGTGTTCTTGTCTTCAATTAAAAATGTATTAAACTTCTTCATGGTCATCTATCCATCTTTGAACTTCTGCCTTAGCAGTAGAAACATTCTTATATCCGGTTACGGGATGTCTCGGGGTGTCTCCGCTCTTATCAAAGATCGTGGGTAACACTTTCTGACTACCGTCCTTATTGAACTTCATAGAGTCCATACCTGACAAACGAATCTCGAACTTACCATCAGAAGTTACGTGTTTGAACACTTTCCTTCTACCATCATAACCGTCAGGAACTTTCTTCCATTTGACCTTTCCTTCAGTAATGTATTCTTTGAAACTTTTCATTTCTTTGCCTTTTGTGTGGTTATCCACTTCTGTGCTATAGAGTTTTCGGGTGGCTTACCTGCCCATCTCTGGATATCCTTATAAGCCTCCAATGTAGATCGCTCAATATCTGCCCCTTCAGAGTTATCAATAATGATCATGCGGTTACGGAATAACCCTTGAAACTTACCAATATTCTTTTGTACTTCCTTCCAAAGTTTAACAACCAGCTGTTGAGGAAGTGACCTTGGTCTCTTGTCGTTTCTCATAATCGAAGTATCTAGATCAGTATTAACAAATATCATTTTTACAGCATAACCTAGTTTGCGGAGGTCGTCAACTTGTTTTTTAATTTTACCGTAATCTTTACCAGTCCCATCAATTACCAACCCCAACCTGCCATCCAGCGCCAGCTGCATTTTCCTGCCAGTGATCGCCTTTGCGCCAGCACGAATCTTCTGCCCTTGGGCTGAGGCAATATCTTCTGGGCTAGTTGAAAGTCCTGCTTTCTTAAGACCAGCTTCGAACGCATCGTCAGAATTGATGAGTTTAAACCCGAGAGCCTGCAGAGCAGTCTTACCCGCAACAAACGACTTACCAGATCCTGGGCCACCTGCTAGGAATACAGCTTTAAATATCGAGGGGTCATTCACGCCTTCGGTCAGCTCGTGAACAATCTCATTATCTTTGTATTGATTGAAATTTAACATGGGTATCCTTTGTACTCTCATAAGTTTAAACTTAGTATAACTTACAGTGAATTGATGAGAAGTCGTTAGTCTTTGTGCTTGAGTAGTAGCAGCTCTTCAATATGTCTGGGTTACTCTCTAGCAATATCTCGAGATAATACGTCAGAAACGCGCCAGCTTTCAATGCTATTTCTGAATCGGGGAATGCTGATACTTTATCAACTACAACCGAATTCCTCAGAAGTCTAGGCAGAGTTGTGTTCAAATACTTCATCGGATCATTCAGAATCTTAGTCTTATCTGAAGGGATGTCATATCCATTATCTATTGCCAGTTTGGGGAATAACTGCGCAGAAACTGCACCGAGCTGAACAGCTGCGCCCTTTTGTCTACCCTCAAGGTAGATCCGAATATCTGAATTCTTAGATACGGTCGCCGCCTTATATCCAACCCTCAGGTTGAATCCTTTAATGTTACCATCAGTTTCAAGTATGAAGTTCTTTTGGAATGGGTCAAATAATACGCGACTCACCTTAACATCAACGTCAGGCAAATCTAGAGTAGAAACAGTTTGGAACTTTCCTGCCTTACCCTTCGACACTTTCTTTAATGATACGCCAACAATCTCTTTGCTCTCATACTTATCACTCAACCAAGCATTATACTCAAGGAGAGAAGTAATCCCCTTGGTCTGCTTTATAACTTGGCTTTTGTTAAGTGACATAATCCAGACGTCAGATGGGTTCCAGTTATCCTTCAAATCGCTCAAGCCGAACTTCTTTGCTAGAACGAACAGTATGTTAGAGTCGTTTTTCTCTGAATCAAGGTAAATTTTATGCTTAGCAAATCCAGAACCCATGTTCGAAGTGAACGCGCGATACTGCTGCTCAAAGTTATGCATCCACTCATCACTAAATGGATAGCCAACCGCATCAGATATACCCTTGATGTCAATTTTCTTATTCTTGAACATAGATGAGAAGTATGCGATAGTGCCATTCTCTTGCTCAGCAGTTGACGGTATAGTTACCGCTTCACCCTTCCGTGGTAGTTTGCCAGTTCCGCGAATACCGCCCGAGGGTGTCAGCGCGATATTAACTAACTTAGATGTGACATACTTATCACCAGAAGGGGTGAAGCCATAACCGACCAAAGACTTGTGTTTAACTAATTTGGGGATAGCTGATTTGTCTGTAACCTTAATCACTAATCTTGCATTTGCCTTGCGGAAATCATACTTCGGCTCTATATAGATATTCTCAGCGTCAGCAACTTTCTCTAAGCGATTAAGAAACCTCTTCAATTCAGGGTTCATAGCTGTAGGCAAATGTTCAAAACCAAGCCACTGTTTAGTCGCTTCGGTCAAGAACTCATTAAAATTATGCATTGGTCAACCTATAAGTAATTTTGATAATTATATTATAACCTATTTATAATCGAAAGGAAAGGGAAAAGGAGCAGTTTTGTGTGACATGCTTAGGTCACTATGATTGCGCAAACACTTGAGAGAGTGAGAGAGGGGTGTTTACGCAATTCATTTAGATTTTCAATCCACTGAAATCTTTTCGGCCAGCTTTCTTGGTCATCCATTGCATCGAATCATCTTCCTTCATGCGCTTACCGTATCCCGTCTGATCAAATACTGGACCATTATCGACAACATCCTCTTGAGCCTGTTGCTCAACATCGTACAGTCGCATCTTAGCTCGGTCAATGCCAACCATGAACCTTTTGTACTGTCCTGGGTCACCATAACGATTCTTTAATTGCTTGATCATTATTTGCCCCATCTCATCAAGTTCTTCAGTAACGATCAGCGCCGCCATAAAGTCAGCTGTAGCTGGCAAACCAAACGACTCAGATGTATCAGTCAAGTCAATATCACTGCTACCATAACCGCTTCGGGTTGTCTGAGTAGCTGTCACAATAGGTACGTTTTGCTCACCGGCCAACCCACGTATCTCTTCAGCAATTGCCTTAACCAAAGTGTAGGAGTTATGATTACCGCCATTGCGGAGGCGGGATGACATACAAATATTAAGATAATCAATATAGATGATATCAGGTATAAATGACTTCTTCAGCTTCAACTCATTGAGAAGGTGACGGAAATGCCCAGTACCAGCTGACGCAGTAGGATATTCTTTCACGACCAACTTACCTGTCGTCTTACCCTTTACCCGCGCAATCTTCTTATCATACATGGTCTTTGACAAAGTCTTCAGGTCGTCGAGTGTCACATTGAGTAGATTGGCATCGATACGCTCCGCAATCTTTTCCTCAGCCATTTCCATTGTAATGTAGAGAACGTTCTTACCATCCATCAGATTAGCCGAAGCCATATGGCACATAGCCAATGACTTACCTGCGCCAGTACCAGCCATCAAAACATTCAAAGTCTTACGAGGCAAACCACCACCAGTAATCTTATTCATGTACTCAAGGTCAAATGGAACCTTTTCTTCTTTACGATGGTAGAAGTCAAACCGCTCGCTGGCATCTTCAATAAAGTCGTGACCAACATTAGGGTCAAAAGAAACGGCAAGAGCATCAGACAGTAACTCGGGAATAGCACCCTTATCCCTGTCTTCACTCCCATTCGAGTCTATAATGCCAATGCTTTCCATAATAGCATTATAGACTGCTTTCTCTTGGCAAAACTTTTCGGTTGTCTTTAACAGCCAATCCTGATCTTCAGCCTGCTGGATATCGAGTTCGGAAATATACTTACCACATTCCTCAAACTCTTTATCCGTCAGGTTGCTGACTGCATCTAGCTCAATTGTTAATGCTTCTTTAGTCGGAAGCGAGTTATACTTCTCAATAAAGTAATCAATTTGTTGATAGACCGTTTTCTCAACACGGTCTGCGAAATACTCTGGCTTTAGATATGGAAGCGTTCTTCTCGCAAATGCTTCATCATTCAGCAGGTGTCTCAGTATTAGTGTCTCTGTCGCCATCTCTCATCTCTCTCACGTTTTCTTCAATTATCCCAGCAAGAATTTCGCCGGTAATTTTTTCATAATCACGGAACGCAGCAATCTCTTCACCTTCAATCCACAATACATCAAAGTCTAAAAATCCTACGCCGTCATCATCTTCCCTAAAAGTTACTGTATCATATTGGTAAACAACTCCCTCTAAGTCGCCCTCCAATATCTTAATTGCCCAATGATCATCATGAAAAGCATCATCATGCTGGACCAAATCATACTTAACTGGCATCTTCAATCTCCTCTACAATTGGTTCTTCTTCACCGGAACCATACTTAAACTCTTTACCAGCTGCGACTTCAATTTGCGCCATAATATCATCGGTAAAATATTCAGATGGATTTGTGTAGATAGCCTTGGCGAATACTTTACGACCATCAGGAAGTTCATAGCGTGTAGAAACTTTCTTGAATATGTCATACTTCTCAGCAAGGTCTACCAGACCATAGTAACGATCAAGGCCACTGGTATATGATAACTTGACTTCAACTTTCTTCTGCTCTTTAGTGAATCTAGACTTATGCATAGTGACTTTGATAATATTACCAATCACGTCAGTTCCGTCACGATCCTTCTTCTTACCGAGCATTACAATGGAAGAAGCAGCATACTTCAAGCCAGATCCGCCGCTGATTTCTTTGGTAGGAATATATGCGCCAATCACATCATAGACGTGGTTAGTGACCAGAAGCGGGACATTAGCTTTAGCCAACTTCAATGAAAGAACACGGAATGTTCCGCGCAGTAATTGCGACTTGGTCATATCACGCTTATCACTACCAGACTCAGTATCGGCCAGCTCTTTGGCAGACGACAACATACCAAGCGAATCAAGAACCATCATCATCGGGGGAGCTTCTTTACCCTGATCAATATAACTTGTCAGAATACGAGTGGCATTAGTTCGGAACTCTTCAATCGAAGATGGCTCAGAAATAACAACACGCTTTGTGTCAATACCCCGATCATCCATCATCTGCCTAGTGACAGCAGCTTCTGTGTCAAAGTAAATGACACCGCCAGTAGGATTATCTGCCAAGAACTGCTTGAGCACACCCAAAACAAAGAACGTCTTACCTGTAGCGGATTCACCCGCAAAGGCACTAATCTTATTATTGGGCACGCCACCATAAATACTACCAGAGATAGCAGCGTTCAATATATAAGAACCGGTGTCAATAGAACCTGAGAACTCAGAACTATTACCACCATCACTCAGGAGAGACGTATTGTCAATCCCCTTTACCATATCAGTTAAAAAACTCATACAAAATTATCCTCACTCGGTTTAGTTATCCAGACATTTGTGGCAAAGCATCTTCGTAATCCAGATGTTACATGGGTCACTCGATGGACAGTACCAGAATCAAATATAATTAGGCGATTCGGAACAGGCTGAAGGCGCTCGACACCATCATCCCGCTGAATCTCAAGATACCCTTCATCCGGAAGGGTCTTGTGGCAATAGTAAACTGAACCAATATAAGGTGTATGCAGTTCACGAGACTCTTCTCCTTGGGCATAAAGGTGTTCATCCTTATCAAAGTGCCAAGGCAAATCCTGCTGCTTTCCAGGGAAAGACATGATGTTATTCCAGTACTCAATACCCGCATAATCTTCAGGCATCATACCATGAACGGCAACAGTATCCCAAATGCGCTCAGTAACCATTTCCCATATATTGGAAGGTTTAGCGCCTTTATCCATAAAGCTATATGGCAATGTACCGCCCCAGAACCTATCGTGCTGAATATCAAACAGCAAGGGATCATCATCACTTAAAAAATTATCAATCACTAACATAACAAACTCCTCAATATACCCTCAATTATATACGATACGATACCAAAAGTCAAGCTTTATATATGGCAGTAATCATATCGCTGAACTGTTCCAACTTCTCAAGTCGGTTCGGCCAATATATATGGCTCTTTTCTGGGTTCTTTGCCAGGTTGGTCAGCAGGGGCTGTATAGCATTATACAGTTTATCGAGCCTTTCTGATGTGTCAAAAGACGATTCGTTGATCGCCTCTGCTTCTGCCCTAATGGACTGTACAGCCTCCAACTCGTCTTCATTAACAATAGTAAATCCAAAATCGAAATCGCTCATACTGTTCTCCTATCCGAAAAAGCCTTCAAGAGTAGACTTTCTCTCATCGCTCCAGCCAACTGACTCGAGTATAATTTTAAGTGGGTCAAGAAACGCTTTGTTAAACTGCGTATCATAATCAATGTAACCGCTCAGATCAAACTCTTTGGGCAATCCATGCATGACACTTATCACATTATGTTGTGAGGGGTTTGGTTTATTTAGGTAGCAGAACTTGATCTTTTCGCCATCCTTGATCACCTCGTACTTCTTAGTCAACTTATGCTTCCGGAGTAAATGATTGTACACTAGACCACCTCGAACATGGATAGGTGTACTCTTAGGAATATTCAGATCGGTAGCATTGCCATCATAATATTTACCAAAGTCAGATACTGACCGTGGAAAGGCAACTTCCTCAAACGTCATCTTCTCGAACTTAGTTCTAAAGTCGGAGATAAACGCTTGGGCAGTTTCCTCATCCTCATTCATGATAATGTTAATGGCAGCTTCAAGAGAATCCCTGCATGATTGCGGAGTAGATGACTTTACTGTTTCAATACCCATCATCTTCAGCTTAGGAGTAGAGTAACGAACGCCCTCATTATCATAGACGTTCATCATGTATCTTTTCTTAGCAGTCCAGATTGCCTTATCCGCAATAACCTCACGCTTCATAAACATCTTCTGGTCGAACGAATTGGTTATTTGTGCCAGTTCTTCATAACTTTTATCAATAAAAGGTTCCAGCTTCTCGCTTGCAACTGTGTCCAAGAAGTTGACGATTTTGACAGGGTCACTTCCCTCTTCAAAGCATTTACCCACAAGTGCATCGAAATTAACGTAAATCGAGTCTGTATCCGATGCGATAACATAGTCAGCTTCGGATGTTTGCAGTATCTTATTAAGGTATTCATTTACTCTCCTCTCAATCCAACGAATGGATAATTGCCCTGATAGCGTGATGGCCTCAGCTTTCCTCACATCGAAGAACCTGAAATATTTGTTTCCAACAGCGCCATATGCTGAGTTTAGCTGAACCTTCTTAGCAAGCTGAAGATTCTTGTACTTGCTTATATCTTTGATCACTTGCTTCTTGCGCTCAAGAAGGTCAGCCTTACTCATGTTTTCAATCATTAAAGAATAATCCCACTTGTCGCAGAAAGATACGCCTTCTCAATATCAGCATTAGTTTCTGTCACAAAGACAATACCACCAGAGAAGAACTCAATCATGGGAGTATCCTTTACGCCAGTCTGACATACGCCATATGCAAAACCCATACCGCCATCCTTGCCTGAGACCAACATACGCGGATCTTTAATCTTCACCCCAGTAGGACTTCGATCTTCAAACTTACCAACAAACTCACCAGTCAGTGTTACTAGAGATACTACATCACCTTTCTTCATATTGTTCATATTGCTTTCAACCTATTGTTAATTAATTCTAGTTCAGCTTCGGATTCAAGCATCTTCTTCTTGTATCCTTTACGCTCAGTGTACATACGTTCCATCATTTCAGGCAAGAACCCTTGCTTATCCCTTCGGAAGAAGTGACCATTGGCCGCCATACAGCGGTCAGTTGTCGACTTCACTTTCCGGTCAATGATGTCATCAATCGTTACATCTTCATACTCACCTTCAACAAAAGTTTCGGGGGAGATATTATACTGCATAATCAAATGCGGATACAGAGAATTCAAATCGAAACTCATAACCCACTTGTGCATACCAACTTGCGGATCCTTAACGTATGCCCCAGCAAAAGTTGAATCCTTAAATGATTCTTCCTTCGGTGGGATAACTATCCGCTTGTTTATCAGGTAATTATGTATAAGAACATCCCACATCGTTACCTGAGTGAATGTGTCATTGTAGTTTACCTTAGCATCATAAGCAATAGCCAAAGCCATCTCAATCAGCTTCATCTTATCTTCAAGTTTATCAATCAACTCCACATCTTTAATATTATAGTCGATAAACTTCTGATAGTCAAGTTTATGGAGTTGATTTAGATTACCAACGTCAGAGTAATCAATCTTCCTCTCGCCCAATTCTACGTGAGCAATATGATCAAGGCGATAAGATGCCTGTTGAGAATATGTAAACTTCTTATACAGCTGCAGGTAATCTAGCGTAGCAATACCAGTCAGCTCCCACAATATTTCTTGGCGATTGAATTTAGTAATCTCGCGCTTCTTCAACCAACGGAATGGGGACAGCCGCTTTACTTCCTCATTACCAAGAAGTTTGCCAATACGATTGACCAGATATGGGATATCGAATCCTTCAATATTCCAACCAGTAATGATATCGGGGTCAAGGTTCTGCCAGAAGTTTAAGAAGATAGACAATAGACGCTTCTCGTCTTTGGCGTCAATATAGTGAACATCTTCCCGAGACTTTTTATACTCGCCAACACCAACAACCCAATAGAACTTCCTGCCTTCCTTCATATGAGAAACACAAATAGCTGTTACAGGCTGGTTAGCCAGTTCCGGCAAGGGGAACCCATCCTCAGAGCCAACCTCAATATCTATGTTTGCTACCTTGATCTGTTCAACATCATAATCGTTCCCGAACTTCTCATTCAGGTAAACATACGCCCATTTGGTTGAGCCATAGATTTTAAAGTTATCAACCGCCTCATACTTCTTAGAAAACTGAGATGCTTCGCGGATATCGCCCATCTTAACAGGCTCGACATACTCACCACTCAAAGTTTTATACTCGGACTCCTTTCGAGAAGGGATGTATAAAGTTGGATTATATTGTTCCTGCTTTACAAATCGCTTGCCGTTTTTGTACCCGCGAGTATTGACCATGTTGCCTCGGACGTGAGCATGAGTGTAGAAGTTCAAATTCCGTACCCTTCAAAGTTCTCAACTTCTAGTTCGTTCCACATAAATACTACGCAATGGTCGGTTTGGAAACCTTGTTCTTCAAGGAAAGAAGATTGATCATTTTCCCAACCTTCCTGAAGCATTTCCTCATCGGCATCTGTACATCCATCATAGCAAATATCTTCGGAGCAGCCGTCGTACGACCCAATAAACTCATATTCATCGAAGTCATATGGCTCAAAACAATCCTCATCCTCATTAGACATAGCCAGAGTCAGTCTCTCAACTTCTTCCGCAGTCATAGGAGTGATGTTAACAGTACCGCCGCGCCAGAGAATAGAAACAGTAACACTCCGACCATCCTCATGTGTAAAGGACTCAACCTCCTCAAAACTTTTCTTGTATTTGGGAGATACTGAATAAACCTTACCGATTTCAATTTCCATAATCATCAACCTGTAATAATATTGTAAATTTCATGCCAGTTATTAACTCTGACCGCATCACCATTATACGCTACATTGTACCCATGAGCAAGTAATAAAGAATTCAACCCAGCGGCAGCACCAACGTCAGCATTTTCTGCTTTATCTTCAACCCAGAAACAGCCAGTACCTTTATACTTCGCAAGCGCCTCATCCTTATCACCACCGCAAGGCAAGCAAGTAACAACCTCAAAGATGCCCTTACCAAATACAGCCTCAAGATTTTCAATACGAAGCTGGCGAGCTTTCGGGCAGTCAGACTGAGAAGTAATAGCGTGGAATACATAACCGTGGTCAGTATGCAGTTTACGAACATACTTAACAGCATCGCGAAACGGTGTCAGGTCACGTATCCAAGCACTCTCATTAAAGGAAGAGACCAATGGCTTGGTAACTTCTTTATCAACTCCAAATACTTCATTAATTTTATACATAGCGCCCCAACCACGAACAGGACTATATCCACGCCCTTCCATGTAGTTCATGAAACCATGAACCCAATCAAACAAGACGCCATCGCAATCTGTCAAGATTACCTTTTCTTTACTTACATACACTAACCATACTCCAATTCAATTCAACATATATATTATACTATATCCAGCAGGAAAGGCAAGACTTATTTCTATCTTTTTTCCTAAACATCGGAGCGCAGATTGATGTAATCAGTTCGCTCACCTTCCGGAAGCATTATCCATGATTCTGTAGAATTGTAGTATGTTTCGTGAGAAAGAACATAGTTGCCATAAAAGTTCTTGGCAATAACCTTCTCGCTTTCCCATTCTTCAGTAACTGTTTGGTCAGCGTCAACTACTCGCCACCCAATAACTACCTCGGAATCGTAATGGTTAGTTGCCTCAATAAGTTTGCTGAGATATTTAACAGTATCAGATAGACAATTGTGGGGGATCGAAGTATCAAACTCGCCATACATGGTGTAGGTGTTACCGCCCTTCATCTTCCAACCTTGAGGGCATTCACCCTGACCGTCCCAATCGTGGGCGGCATAGTTTTCGGAGTTTTGGGTATCAATAACTAATTTTCTCATATTCATCTCTTATATCAATTTATACAGCTATTATACCTAATGCGTGCGTGTATGTCAAGCAATATCGTCATTACATTTCATTATAGTCGTTATAACTTTGGAGAATAGATGGTTATGAGTTCTTCTTTACCTTTGACTTTGATGTCGCCTATTGGTCTCGATTCAATAGTGGTAAGTTGGTCCATTGTTGCGCGAGAGTAGATGGTCTTGTATTCGAGATACTCTCCTCGAGCTGCTGTGGCTTCGAGTCTGGCGGCAAGGTTAACTGCGTCTCCGATGACTGAATAGTCAAACCGTGACTCACTACCCATATTACCAACAATGCAAGTACCTGTATTGATGCCAGTTCCAACATTGATGGGGGGTAAACCCTGTTCTTGATATCGTCGTCTAAGTTCATTAGTCTTAATCTCTATCTCTATTCCTGACTTAACTGCCAAGTCGGCATGGTTCTCGCACGGCAACGGCGCATTCCAAAATGCCATAATACAGTCGCCCATGTATTTATCTATCGTGCCGCCATTGTTTAGAATTATTTTCGTCATGGCGTCTAAATATTCGTTGATCAAATCAACCAAACCTTCAGGGTCATCATTGTTTTTGTAGTGCTCAGATATAGGTGTGAATCCTACGATGTCCATAAAGAGGAAACTCATCTCTTTACGCTCACCGCCCAACTTCAATAGAGAGGGATCTTTCTGCAGAAGATACACCATCTCCGGAGATAAATAAGTACCGAACTGCTTTTTAATTTGCTCTTTCTGCTTATATGTAGTATAATACCTATTGAAAGAACTTTGCCCAAATACAAGGATCCCTGCTAGTGAAGCCCAGACAACGTCTAAGAACAAATACCCAGAATGCCAAACGTAGAAACCTGATGACATTACAGATAAGAGCAAGCCAAAAGACACTATCACCGCAGCTATTGTGGGAAGCGTGTAGACCGATACAAGGATACCTAGACACACTATCAAAAGAATCGCAAGCTCGGCTGCTACAGACCAGTCGGGTCGAAGTATTTGAACGCCTGAGATTAAGGTCTGAATCTGATGACCTTGAACTTCGTGGGGATACATTGCACCCACTGGGGTTGGTACTGGATTAGCGACACCTTCAGCTGTAACCCCAAGTATCACAACCTTTCCTTCGGGTATCGGATCAAGTATTGATTGCGTTTTAAATTTATTCCAAAACGCTACTGGTAACTCGGAGGTTGGCTGTGTGATTAGCGGATCTTGCCTTCCCAACCTTATCCACTCAATTCCCAAATCATTCTTCTTAACAGTATATGACGGTTCTCCCAAAAACACCCTCACCGCATCAAGACCTAATGATGGGTATGGTTGCCCATTAATCCCAACTATAAGGGGAACTCTTCTTAGAACTCCAGTCGGTTGGTCTAACTCCGCGGAAACAGCGCCCACACCCATAGCATATTGCGCAAGTTCGGGGATGGGTGTAATCAGACCGGTGTAATTGACTAGAGTTTCTGGACCAGCGCCGAATGTAGAAACATTAGCATAAATGCCGAGATCATCTGTAGTAGTTTGGCGCGTAGGTGCGCTTGCTAATATTACTGCCTTCTGACTTAGCGAGGCGGATAGTTCTTGATCCCCCGCAAATCTATCTTCCTCTGACCATATCATTGTTGATACGAGTAAGGAATTATTCGGTGCTTGATTTATGTACTTCGCGAGTGTTTGTCTTGGCCAGGGATATTGCCCTTCTTTCCTGATTGCTTCTTCATCAATGTTCACGAGAACGATATCGTCAACTTCAATGATTTCATGACTGCGCTGTAGATAGTCGTAGTAGATATATTCTACTGCCTTAACTGTGTCGTACTGTGAAACCTTTAAGAATGCGAGTAAGAATATTATAGGAAGAACCGAATACCACTTGGTCATCAGTTTTGAGTCACTGATATGCCACAGCCACCAACTGTAATGCAATTTTGCTGTATCGAAAACGATTGGCCAGTAACGCCGCTTTGTGTGAGGGATATGTCAGTTCCGTATTGGCCTGTTATCAATATATCTGCTTGGTGATCGCCATGGCCTTTCTGAACAATTGATGCGATATTGTCATCACTAATAATGCCAACCTCTAGGAACTGAGAACCACCTTCTTTCTGTTTAATGTGAACGTCATTATCATCACCTTCGATCATGACATACGCTTCATGCCCCGAGGAATTGTTATTAGTTCTCTGAGAAACTTTAACTTCGTTGTAGTCGCCGCCGATAGCAATACCAACAAACTGATCACCATGCTCATCATAATCTTCAACGAAGGTTCCGTTGGCATCAAGATCATATCCCTGACCAACCATTACAGTATTTCCGGTTCCTTCTAGTTCAGCTATCGACACTGCTTGGCCTTCAGTACCATACTGTCTATTCTGTTTAATGATGATCGTGGTATTATCACCGGAGAGTAAACCACTGAAATTCCAGACATTGCCAGAACTATCTGTGTGAGTTACCTGCTCAGTAAGTACCTCATTGAGATATCCAAATTGAGAGATCTCTAAATTCAGGTTATCACCACCCACCTGATCAATGGCTATCAAATTATCAGATAGCGCATTTGTTGACAAGATCATGAATATGACCAGAAGGAAACAAAACATTAACAGAACGTCAACCACCCACCCTATAAAACCAAATATTACTCGAAACATATTAATTGCCCTGCCGTATTATAACACGTATATCTTCACCGCCATTCGCAGTTATGATGCCATTGTACCCATCGACTTCCGTTTCAACTCTAATAGAACCGCCGTTAGAAAAGTTTAAACTAATAACCCCGCCAGCGTCCCTGTAAAAAACCAACCCGTCATCTTCAGTGAAGATAGCATACTGGCTATCACTATTTAGTCCCCATCTAGCACCCTTCAGAATCGTTGCACCGCCTGCGTTTTGTTGGACATCTTCAAGTGCCTCAAGAGTTCTCACTAATTCTTCGACAATATCTAACAAATCAACCAAAAGTTCTGAGTCAAGAGCATTATAATCCAGCCTGCTGGTAACGTCAACATCTTCGCTGGCGTAGTCGTCAATATCTTTTTCCAATTCATCGAACGCAAGATAGTCAGCATCGAGCGAACCATAGTCATCACTGTCAAGTTCCTGTAACTGTTCTTCCATTACTTGCCGAACTTCTTTCGGAGGGTTGACAATGAACATATTATCAATTACAGTTGGCGTTATTCCTTCTATCACAACTGTTCTGGTTGGTGCTGTAGAAATACTTGATACCATGGTAGCAGCATATGCTTCGGATAGAGTTATTTCCCCAGCTTCGTTTGATACTACAATCTCACCTGAAGGATTGCCATATTCATCTGGCAGTAATATTACCAGTGACCTACCAAGCTCGTCAGTAGTTGTCGTGAAGTCAGTTCCGCGAACGGCGATCGTAGCTGTTGGGGTAGAGATTTCTATGTTCTTTTTGTTTACCATGCCCAACCGGCCAGACGCAAATCGGGCTGTGCCCATGGCCATCTTCATAACCATTTTAGATTTACTTGGATCGGGATCGTAGTAGACTTTGTCGATGTAGACAACGCTGTGCTCAATCAGGGATAGTTCCGCTTCATCAGCAAACTTAATGAGCATCCTACCTTTGGCAGTTTTGGCTGTATCGTTGAGTTGTATTTCGGTGCCGACTTGAGCGGCAATATCTGAGGAGGATCTTTCTAAACTGTTAACGCCTGTGGATTCAATAACCCCACCGATGGAAGAAGCGTATGCCACCCCCACCAGTAGGTGAATATTAACTGTCGTTAGAAGTATCTTTCTGATTAATCTGGATAGTAGCATTGTCAGAAGTAATGTCCAATGTGATTATACCCTTACAGGTTGAGATCCCAACAGCACAGGAACCGCTTAACTGATTAATATCAATATCCGCATTATCACCATCAAATATTACTGTCTGCTCTTGATAGAACCCATCATTCTGTAAGCTGACCAGGTCGTTACTGTCACCAGTTATATCCCAGTTCCATATAACATCATCAGTTTCGATATCAACATCAAACGTATTACTTGTACCAAGGATGTTTAGATCAAAATCTAATCTTTCAGAACTTGCCACCTGACCTTGATCCAGATCCATGACGTTATAGTCGCCCAAGATTTTGACGTCCATCGTGGTTGTATCGGTAGAACCAATATACCCCAAATTCCAATCCCAGGAATTTGAATCACCAGTCCATTCCATATTGTATGTAGAGTTATTAGAAACAACCACGCCATACAACAAGTTACTGTTACCGAGTTGATCAATATCAAAAGTCAACCCAGACCCTGTAATGGGCATTGCTGATGACGTTACAGAGAAATCGTCACCACCTATCTTGTTACCATAGCCAACTTGATCAATATAGATTGTTAATATATCACCGCTTTGTAATAAGTTAATCTCATTATCATCAGAGGCGACCGCGAATCCGGCCATAGCTAATCCAGCCAGTCCTACTAAGTACCTATTCATCTTGTTTACTATCTCCTATCGGATGACCATCGTTTTTCCCATCATGCTGATGAGGGTGCCTATGTCCATCACGTATTTTCCAAAGACCTCTATCGTGCCCTTGGTATATTAGTTCCAGCACCCCAGCCTCAATCGCTGTCCGTACCGCATATGTCACGCTCTCATTATTACCAACACCGTCCTCATACTCAATAAGCTGTGTTCCCTGTTCATAAAATCTAAACAGATCACCGGCAGCGCCGTAACTCATTATCGTCTTTCTACTTTGGACGTTTAATAAAACTTCTCCAGTTAGAACAGAAACTGCCCTAATTGAAACAGTGACAGAATCTTGCCGATACTGTCTAGAAAACCCTATACCAAGTGTTCTTGCTCCGCGACCACCTGTTTGTAGGTTTGTATCATATCCTATTACACCACCCTCAATTATCATCCCCGCAAATAATAGCGGAGCAACTGCACTTTGATCGTCAGCATACTCTTTCCGAGTGCTACGGACTATCTGCCTTTCACGAACTAAGTTATCAATTCCTTGCCGTTCTACTACACGAAACCATGTACCGCCGCCAGCTGTCTTCAATGCATCTATCATCATTTCTGTACCGCCTTGACTGACTGCTGTACTGAAATCGGCAATACCATCCCGAGACTTTCTTTGTCCAGTTTTATCTGCGAATCCATACACAGCAACAACTGGCTTTTGTTTAGCTGGAGGCAGCTCTAGCAATTCAATGTATGAAGGTAAGCGCACCGGCTCTGCCTTCTCAACGCAGATATACTTGCGCTCCATTATTTCATCTAACCCCTTTCCCGAGCCACATTCCTCAGGGTTTGGCGTCCACGTAGGAACACCTGCGCAGCCAGTAAGTAGCAGAAGCGGGATTAGTATCTTATGTACCATCGCCACTATCTCCGTCAGGATCAGAACCAAAGTTACCAGTACCAATGGGGATTTCAATGATTGTTTCGCTGCCATCAGAATCAACGATGGTCATCTTAATCACTTCTTCGCCCAAATCATTGGTGACAACTTCATATGTTATAACGGATCCTTCTAGAGTAAATGACCCAAAAGTAACCGCATTTTCATTACTGAACATATTGTCAACTAACTGCTTCGATAGCTGAGCATATATCCTGCTTTCTAGATTCCTAATGAACTTAGCAAGAACCGTGTTATCCGCCTCACGCTCAGCTGCCTTTCGGGCTGCTTCCAGGGCATCTTCTATTGCTTTCTTTCTGCTATGTTCCTGATTTTCAATTGTCAGATAATGCGCCCCAGTTCCAATTCCACTGAACGAAGGGTTCTTAAATTGGTGGACTATCTCCGCCGCTGCTTGGGTCGGTATAGTCATCATCAGTAATAACATCAACTTCCGCATTGTTTGTTCGCCTCTTAATGCTCTCTGCGTGTTGTAAGAGCATTGTCAATTTTACTTCAAGCCTGATCAAATCATTATCCAACATACGAACCTTGTCGATAAGGTCAATCAGAGTCATGTGGGATTCGTCGATCACGGGATTGACTTCTTCCGTAACCCAAACCCAAATATAATATATGAAATATCCCAAACCGACCGCCGCCAGTATCGGGAACCCATATGTGCCTATTGCTTCAACTATATCTTCCATTATTTAGCCTTTAGTCCTTTCTACTATCTTCTTGCCCTCTGCTACGAGATATCCTGTCCATATCTGGTTTTACATGAAAGGCGTGAGAAATAAGTATATCGATCTTAAGAAGCTCGTTATTCATTGTATGGATTCTATTCTGTAAACCCTTAACGAACGATCTTTGTGTTTTTATGTTATCTAGAACGCCAGCAAGTATAAACTTGAGCGTCAAGAAAACAAAGAATCCGCCAGCCAAAGCACTGGCTATCGGGAAACCAACGTCCCCGATTAGCTGTAACATCTCCATAGTCTTAGTCTACCCATAACTGTTGTTATAAAGTATTACTCTTGCAAACCCATACTATACTTTGTCTTGCCTGCACTTCTAGTTGCCGTCAATACACTTTTTCTATTTTCTTCAGGGCTGGCATATGATACATGTACCCACCCGCTATCTGGGATTCCTGGCTTGTAGAATTCTAGAATCAACTGGTCATACTCACAGTTTTCCATAATCCATCGAGCCACTTCAATGTTAGGGACACCTGGGACTTCAATATCCGCCGCCTGCCCCTTACAATGCTGAGACCTAGAACTGCCGCCAACTGCTGCGTTCAATTCCGCGCCCCTATACCCACTATTTATTACCGTTGGGCCAAAATGATCGCGAACCTTTTGTACGACATTCTTGAACAATAACTTCGCCCGAACCAAATGCTCCTCGGTTGGGTTATTATCTAAACCCTTCCTTTCCGCAGTTTGGCTTTTGGTGAACTCCGCAAGGGAAAAGTTCTTTGATAGTTTCATACTACCTCCACAAATTGTTTCATATCAGGTTCCCAATAGTTTGGACCCTTTAGTATTTTACCGTCGTCGCGATATATCGGATTGCCTTCTGCATCTAGCTTGCTCATATTAGAATCATGAACGTGATCAAAACAAGCATCAAGATCAATACCAAATGAGTGGCCAGCACCATATACCACATACAATAAATCAGTTAATGCGTCAGCAATTTCTACCATATCTTGCTGATCAATTGCTTCAAGCAATTCTTCTAGCTCTTCACGAATTAACTCGTGACGCAATCCAGCAACATCATCGCCAGCGAACTCAGGATTTGCTTTAACCTCTTGACCAAAGGTGTCCATAAATTCTTTAACTTTCATAAAATTAGTCATACTCACTTCCTCATATATTTGTATTTAGATTTTCTTGCCGATATTGTATTTAGCTTCAAGGCTCCACTCACTCTTCTCTTTGAATGGCAGTACCTTAATTTGGTTCAGCGGTGCAACTGGATCTTTACTTTTGAGAGGGTCAACAGGAGTTACCAACCCCCATTCAGCCAATAAGTTAACAATGGTATTTCTTCGAGAAATGTCATCGTCACCAAAATTACTTGGCTTCCCATCTAGAGCGAATAGTTCTTTAAAGTGAACTATGTAATACCGACCTTGTTTATGCAGGATATGGCACGACTGGTAGATGGTTTTGTTTTTATGTGAAGCTACACCGATTCGCGTGAGGGTCTCACGGATTTTTAAAAAGTCGTCATCATGTTTCAGATGAACCTCTATCATGCTGTTTAGCATCTCGACCGCCTTTGTCTATTCTTTTTCTTATATCAATTATTTGTTTATCAGAAAGAATAGAAACTGCCTGCCGAGCCTTTATGTCATTGTACCCATAATACTCTTTGATAACCGCAACATCACTATCTTTCTGCTTCTTCACCCACTTCGCGAATCTCTTTTTGGGTCTAACACTATTTATAAAAAAAGAATATTGTGGCTTCTTATCGAGATAATGACGGATGTTCATTTCGTTGGCAAGGCCAACAGTATCATTGTGGTATGACAACGTTCGGTTAGTCAAGAATGGATCGTATCCTCTCTCAGCTAGACGATCATTATCAGTTCCGACCATTAGATTTTTCTTGGTCGAGTTTATAGAGGTTACATAATCAAATGGATTCATTACCAAATTCCTAACATTTTTGAGTTTCCCGCAATAATAAAGAAGCAGGTGACGATATGCACCACCCACCAAAAGGTTCTAATCGCAGCTACCGCATTGGCTTGTCGATCAGTCTCGCCGACCTTTTCACCGAGGGACTTAGCCCATATGCGCCACCACTTCTTCATTATACTACATATCCTCTACAAAGTCAAGCCGACCCAGATACTGCATGCGCATAACATCCATAACAACATCATGCTTCGGGTCGTGACCAATGAACTTATCTTTCAATTCATCAGGGATGAATGTGTTCTTAATTCCTGAACCGAATAACATACCATCAATAAATGACCGCGTATCTCTAATCGCCCACCATTGTTTGAATGGATCATTATCACCAGTCGCATCAAGAATCGTTCTTAGGAATATTGGATCAAACGTATTTCCCCGTGTCCATACAGCTCGAGCTGCTGAGATGGAGAACTCAGTTGTCAGCCAATCATATAACTCAGAAATAGACCTATCTTCTTTAGATGGCTTTAATTGAATTTGAGCTGCTTCATCTTGCTTCTTCCACCAATCAAGCGTACTCTTTTGGATAGTACGACCGTACTCTTGAACCTGCTCTTTGACATCAAACTTAATTGTCTTGGTTCGCGCAATAAGGTCTTCATACACATACCCATCACCCTGCGTAAATCTAGCACTATCAAACTCTAAGCAAGCCAAGCTAACTACAGCGCCAGTAAACATATTCTGACTCAGAGTTTCAAAGTCATAAATTATACTCTTCATTTCCAACTGTCCCTCTCGTAACCACCAATATCAAATACAAACTTACAATCATTATAAACAATGTCAGCAAGTTCCTGAGTAAACCATTTGTTTGTTACCTGATGGCCGTTCTCGTCATACTCGTCATGAATATTCTCACCCATCTGAGTGTTAACCAAAAGCGTAGCATCAGCAACTTCTTTAATTTTATCAAGACCCATAGTCTCAACAACTTCAGGAATACTCATCCAATCTTCAACAGCATTTTCCATACGGATCGGATAGTCGCCGCGCTTATTTAGCCATGTCTCGTCCCACTCTTCCCAGAAATTCCAGTCCCAATCACCTAAACCGCCATCGCATTTGTTACGAACATAATCACCAAAGTCAGTATTCGGATCACCGCGCAAAATATCTAAGAACCCAGAGATCAATCGGGTGTATGGATTCCTGACCATATACACAACCTTGTAATCCTCATACCCAGGAATACTTACTTGCTTGTGGTGATTAGCAGCGCCGCCTTCAGTTCTATCATGGCGCAGGCGACCACCCTTATTTACCCATGTCCATGAACCTTCTTCGCTAATCTCATTGAAGAACCCCAGACTCGACCTTGAGCCACAGCCTGAAGTGCCCCAGTAGATTAGCTTCGCTTGCTTATTAAGTAATGCCATAATTTTAAATCCATTCGCAGTCTATCATTATTTCAGTCATCATTGCCATCATATTTATCTCTGGGTCTGCAGCGAATGCAGCCTTATACTGATAGTCGGCAAGAGTAACAACAAGCTGAGGAACGCTGTTTGGCTTAACATAATCACCAGCACTATCATATATCTTGCGGAAGATAGCGGTAGTATCACCATCGCAGTTTTGAGCAACCCACTTACGAACCTTGGTAAACTCTTTCGCCTTCATCGAACTCATGAGTTCTTTCATTCCCAGCTCAGAGAAATTGACCAGAATACCAGCGTCAATCTTACCTGTCGCAGCATACCGCTGAAGCTCGTTCAATACTCTACGATTGTCGGGGAAGTGTTTCTTAACAACTTCAACAACTGTAGGTTTATCAAACTCAACACCCTCGCCGGTCAAAATATTACAGACTCGTTTGAAGAACTCACCGGCCAATTTGGGCTTATCTTCAGGCGCCATCTTGAACTCAACAACTGAACACCGTGACCGTAACGGCTCAATGATCTTGTTAGCAAAGTTACATGTCATAATGAAGCCACAGTTAGCACTGTATTCTTCCATAAAATTACGAAGGGCAGGCTGTACAGTTTCTGCGTTCAAGTAATCAGCTTCATCGAGGATAACATACTTCCGGCCACCAGACAAAGACATTGAGGATGCGAACCCTTTAATCTTTGTTCGTAGAGTGTCAATCAATCGACCCTCGTCAGAACCATTGATCACGATATAGTCACAACCCAGTTCCTCAAGCATGGCTTTGGCGATAGTTGTTTTACCAACGCCAGCTGTTCCTGTAAGAAGTAAGTTCGGCACATTCTTTTGATCAACAAACTGTTGGAATGTTTGCTTCAGTGATACTGGTAAGATAGTATCAGAAACAGTTTTGGGTCTGTACTTTTCAACGTACAAGAACTCTTCTAACATATATTAGTTTCCTTGCGATTATCAATAAGTTCGAGGCGAGAGTCATAATTAATAGGATATCCGCATGCCCTCAAATAGTTTAAGAATTCATCTAGCATATCGTCTAGCATAACATCACGATCCATAATTACATGCCGGATTTCTTTGTTCACGGAAGAACCATATTCGCAACCATATGGGTAAGAAATAAACTCATAGCTTGGCTTCATGGTGATCTCCCATCTCAAATTCAGGCAGTGGTCGCCAGTTAGTCATAGTCGACACTCGGAAAGAACGCCAAGCCCGAACGTCACAACCCCAAACAGCAATGTTAGAAGAAGCGGCATCAATATCCTTAACGAGCATCTTGTTGCCAGTTTCCTGCTCAATAATATCAGAGTTCAGAGTGCATGGCATAACTCGCGTGCCGCCATCGTTAATTTTCTCAAAGGTCACTTCAATTATACCTTCTTTCAAACCATTTATCAAGTCATTCATCATTTAATTAATACTCCATATACATCACTAAATTCAACCCAAACCTTATATCCATTATCTTCAAGAATAGATATTATCGGCTTCTCATCACAATGGGCATGCTCGATCTTAACCAGAGTCGGCTTCACTTTCCAATCATACCCTTCCATCACATTAACCTCATGACCTTCAACATCAATCTTCATAAAATCTATCCGGTCAATGGACGAAGACTCCACAAAATCAGTCAGAGTCATACACGGAACGCGAACTATATCTCCACGAATCTTATCATTACTAGGATCGTTCAATAACAAACTTCCTTTGTGATTATCAGAAACAACATGAGATATTCCCTTCTGCCATTCATATTCATTACCAGCAGAATCTAATTCTGGTTTCGGGGTCAATAAATCTATATGTCCATTGTAATCAGATATCGCGAGATTATGAACCTCTGTGTCATTATTTTTACATTGTATTCTCATCGCAGCTGCATGGATGGGGTTGGCTTCAATCATATACCCCATCCATCCAGCTTCAGAGAAGTCAAGGCACGTATCAAAATCACACGTGCCTATCTCAATGTAAACTTTACGCCCCATATTTAGAGCCAGCTTCTGTGGCTACCCAATATTCAATACGCTCTCCGCGGAAGTGCGAAATGCCCTTAGATGATACCTGTACAGCGTACTCGTCAGGAATGAACTTGAAGTTCTCAGTCTTAAAGATAAACGAGAATGTCTCCTCAGTCTCACCAACATCAACAGAAAACTCATTAGAGGATGGGTTCTTACTGTCAGTTGCCACTAGGGAAACGACACCACCATCACCACGAACAGAGATTTCAGGTAAACCCAATTGGTTCGCTGCGTTAACAACGCTCTTCAAAGTCTCACGACTCATAGCGAATGACACTTCAGCAGACGGTAGCTGTAGATCCTTTTCGGGAGGAGCTGTTACCATAGACGGGTCAGTGTAAGTATAGCTACACTTGGATGAACCCTGGGAAATCTCAAGACTTGATGTACCAAATTCAATATCACCGTTCTCGAATAGACTATTCAGGCCAAGGAATTGGTTCAGTTCATAGATCGCAAAGGGAACTGGGAACTGCTCAGTCACAACACAAGAAGCAAGGATATTCTTCTGGGGCGAAACGGTTCGCAGTAAGTTGCCTTGATTGAACACAAGGGATGGGTTAATTGTAGAGAAGTTCTTCAAAACTTCAACAGTGCTTTCACTTAATTTCATTTTACTATTCCTCAGTTAAAATATTATCAGTTGTGTTTAAATGCAAACGGTCGTGTTCATATAATTTTAAGAATCCATAATGAATAGTCTTCATTATATCTTTTCTCCAGTCATCAGGGGATTCGCCTTTCTTACTATAACGGCCATTGTACTTATCTATATTACCCGCAAAGAATCCCATACCATGACCACGGTCTACAATAATCTCAGCGGACTGTAGTCCACCTTGACCATAGTGGCCGCTATAAGTCTTATCAATGTAGGCGCTAAACTCAGTAATCAATTCGTCTTCACGGAATTTATACTCTATACACTTGTCAATCTCATAGACGAAACCGTGTTCTTTGTCTCGTTCATCTGTATAATGGCTCATTTCCTTTTCTTCCCTATTGCGTCAATATCAGCTGTAGCAGAAGCGCCCAGCGTAGCTATATCCGAAAGTGATCCACCAAACGTATACGAGCCAGTATGCTGTAACTTCATCCAGGGGCACAAGTAAACATTGACATCAACATCTCGCATCCACTGACAGAACATATAATCTTCAGAAAGATATCGCTTGCTCTTCGGATCAATCAATGCCTGGAAATACATCATAATCTCACGACTGCCATCAAAATGCTCAGTCCTAACATGATCAGGGATGTAACTGTACTCGGGGTATGCGACATCAAACTTCTCGAACGCCGTTCGCCCAATCATCATAAACCCAGTGCCGCCCTCAAGAACTGAACACGGCTCATGAATAGCGATTTCAGTTGTATCGTCAGTAGGATTGAACACATAGTCGCCGACATACTTCTCAAGGTCGTTAGGATTATCATCGGCCAGACCCTTGTCAACAGCACGCTTAATCTTTTCCCAAGCGATTGTTTTCTTAGGATATGGACCACACATAATCTCTTTAGGATTTTCTTCTTCAGTATCCATCAGAGCAAGAAGCGTCAGAACATCGTGAGGATCAAACCCAATATCTGAATCAATAAACATCAAGTGGGTGTAGTCACTTCGCATAAACTCATCGGCGCAGTAGTTTCTAGCGCGAGTGATTAGTGATTCATTGAACAGATAAAAGAACTTCAGTTCAATCTCATACGCTTGACACAACTTAGCCAAATCCGCGCAAGACTTGGCATACATACCGTGGCAGTTGCCCCCATACATGGGGGTCGCCACCATTAACTTGCGTTTCCGCAGTTCGCTTAATTCAATTTCAAGATTCATTCATCATTACCTTTACCGTATTGTTTAATTTATTATATATCATATTGGGGGAAAAGTCAACTATTAAAAGGAGTCGGCATATGAATTTTGTGACGGAGAATATGCCGTTGGTGGTTTGGCGGGAATACCGGCAGTTTGCGAGGCCATGGAGCCACCAAGCCGAGAGTCCACATATTCTTCAAGAGAACTACGCACATCATCAGTTTCCGGAACAACTTCCGCATCAATCTTAGAGTAGAGGTCGCGGAATGAAGACTTGGTATCTTCATCGAAACGATTAATACACATATCAATCGAAGTCATTCGATCACCGAATATCTTATGGGCTTTGGCAATATGAACCAGTCGACGAGTCGAGATCAAATCGTCAATACCACCGTCAAAGAAAGTCCTACGAATAATGTCAGCCCAGTCGGTCAGCTTGTCAATAAACTCAACGTCAGATAACTCCAAGTCAGCAAAGACAGCTTTCAAGATACGTTTCTCAACAGCAGGAGTAGGATACTCTTGCTCAACAGTCACAGGGAAACGCTCAAGGAACGCTTCGTTCAACACATTAGTACCGATAAAGCGACCATCGTCAGAACCTTTACCCTTGGTGTTAGCAGTAGCGATTACAGTAAACCCAGCGGCAGGCTGAATATACTCGCCAGTCTTCTTGATGAAATATCCCTTACCTTCGAGAATAGACTGTAAGCACATAATCTTAGCAGGGTTGCCCAAGTCAATTTCATCAAGGAGCAAAACCGCACCCAGCTCCATGGCTTTGATAACTGGACCTTTGAAGAAACGAGTCTCGCCTTCGACAAGACGGAAACCGCCAATCAGGTCATCCTCGTCAGTCTCAACAGTGAAGTTGACACGGATAACTTCACGCTTCAATTGAGCACACGCTTGATCAACCGAGAAGGTCTTACCATTACCCGAAAGGCCAGTGATAAAAGTAGGATAGAACATATCCGACTTAATGATTTTCTTCAGAGTCGTGAAGTTGCCGAAAGGAACAAACAAGGGATCAGTTGCGGGAACAAGGTTTTCGCTGAAGGCATTGGTCTTAATGTTTAAGTCAGCAACTAGCTTATTCGGCTCAAGCGCAGGGGCAGGAGCAGGAGTTACAGCCGAAATCGGCGCAGAAACGGCAGACCCTGGAAGTACATATAATCCATGACCAACGCGAAGATCTTTCTTAAAGAATGAGTTTGGGGCAACCATATCAAGTTCGCGCGCCATATCTTTAATCTGGGCAGGAGTCATCGCGATGTTACCGTAACGCTCAACCAAAGAAGTTTTCAAAGTATCAACATTCATATAATTCTCTCTCAGTTCTCAATTTATACAGCTATTATACTAGATATTCATAACAATGTAAAGCATTTTGTCATTACTTTTAATTATAGTCGGTATTCGTTTGGCGAATGACTAAGCGACCATAGAGATCAGGTCGCTCAGCATTTTTCGGGATCCTTTCCTTGAAGAATTGGCTTTCTTAAAGGCAGTTCGGATCTTGGCTTTACTAGCATCACTCTCAACCTCAATAGCGCCGTTAGAAGTTTCAAGGTTCTTACCGCCAGCGATAGCATAGCACTTATCGTAACCAAGCGAAGAAGGAAGAACAACAAACTTATCTTTCTTCAGTTCACGGTGAAGGTCGTACGCCACGTTGTAGTCAATAATCCCAGGCATGCTTTGAGCAAAATGACGAGCTCCTTGAGGGACAATCCTGTACCCGATAGTGGTTGACCCAGTTCGCTCGCGGTACATCCTCAACAGAACAGCAGTCTGAATGCCATTTCGACCAACACAACGATGACGCTTCTTGGTCACAGGATCAGTGATATAGAGAACCCTGAACGCTCCTCTCGAATCATACAAGCTAGTAATTCTCTCAGCGTATCTACCTTCCGGTCGGGTAGTCGTATGAATGGCGTGGCTATCGCCGTCAGTCAAGAATATAGTATTCACGATGTCAACTTTATACTTAGACTGGAACAGTTCATGCACTTTCATCGCAGCCACAATAGCATCATCAAGAGGAGTCCCGCCCAGTAGCATGTTACGATGGCACTGCCATCCATTCCTGCCCCAGTAACCGCCAGACATATTCTTAGCAATAGTCAGAACGATTTGGGACATCTTAACAAACTCACTTCTCTTCATGTCACTATTAAAGAACTCAAGCAGTTTAAACGAATCTTTGTAAGAAGTGGTGTTTTCTTGGTGAGGGGATTGATAAATATCAAAACCTTGATCACTGAAGGCATATACGCGGAAAGGGATGCTCACTTGACGACAGAAGTGTACAAGACAAAGCAGCTGGTCAATAGTCGCCTGAAGGTCATTAGACATTGAGCCAGACCAATCAACATACATGATCATACCGTGACTCTTTCCGTCTTCAGTAACACTAATCTTTCGAAAGATATCGTCACTGTACTGGTAAGAATTCATCTTCAGGGAATCAATCACACCAGTCTTAGAAATAGTTTGACGGGAGTAGGCAGAAGCCGACTTCTTCATTTCAAATTCTTTGACCATGTAGTTGATAGACTTCTTGTTATCACGAAGGAATTTCTCATACATCCCCTTACCAATCTTCAGACCCTTTATGTTATCAGCAGCCTGAAGGTCGGAAGAATAATCACCAGTGTTAACATCAGTGCCCATCCAGTCATTAGAATTAGATATTGTTTTGTAGGAAACGATACGATTCTTAACACATTCATTAGAAAGAGTAATGTTACTGTAAGCAATATCAGAAGCGCCACCAAGTTCGTTAGCAATAGACTGGCGTAGCTGCTGATCAGTTTTTGGCTGGAGGTCACTACCACCAGAAGTTCCCGCAGCACCGTTCCCGCTAATCTCACCTTCAGATTCCTCATCACCGTCTTCGTCAGAATCATCAACGCCACCGGCACCTTCTTCCTCACCTTGCTGGTCATCATCAGATTCTTCGCTAGAAGGTTCAGCGCCGTTGCCATCAGTTTGCGTATCGGACTCTTCGCCGTCTTGATCATAGTCAGGATAGCTATCTAACTCGTCCTCATCTTCTTCCTGATTTTCGGGGAGGCTCATCTCTTCAGCAATTTCCTCATCACGCACAGCTTGATCAGCTAATACATAATCATACAAGCGATCAGTCAATTCAACAACCTGTTCCCAAGTCTCTAGATTCTCGATCTCATTAATCCAAACCATTTCAGACTTCTCGATACGAACGCCAGCAGATCGACCGCACTTGAAGTAAGTATTGATTCGGTCAATCAGGCCATAAGTATTGATAGTCTCAAGGTCAGCGCCGAAGAACCCATCAGCAAGCATACGCTTATATGAAGATATAAACGAACGGCGAAGTCCAGGATAACGAGCCTGAATCATTTTTTCGATACGAGCGTCTTCAATAACATTCAAGAACCCGCGATAAACTGGACCTTTCTTGGAAGCACTTTCGTGCCAGCCAGCTTCGGGAGTATATAAGGCATGACCAACTTCATGACCAACCAAGTGATCATAAGTATCGCCCTGCATATCTTCCCACATAGGGAGAGTCAGGATGCGATCACGCACGTTAAACGAGGCAGTTTGCACGCGACCGTGGCTAACTGTGATGTTCTCAGTAGCGAGCAAGCGAGCGAGGATTTCTTTAGAAGCTAAATTCATGTCATACCCTTATCAATTTATACCGCTATTGTACTGCATTGAGGCATAGTTGTCAAGAACTAATTTAGCTTTTTTTATAGTATTTCGGTATAAGGATATAACCAAAAAGAATAAGAGTTGGGGGATTTAAGCCTCCCCCTTGGCTGATAGGATCTTACAGCAGTTGCGAGATAATAACAATAGGAGCAATTAAATTGATACATGCCACTAATATAAACGCTTCAGCTGCGAGTCCGATCTGTTTCAAATCAATATTTTTCATTGATAATCTCCAGTAGATTGAGTTAACAGTCTACCGGTTCACTTCAGAATGATATTCTATTCTTGATGCCCAGTAGATCTTATCGCGATCTTCCTGGGTCTCCGCTCTTCAGGAACTTCGACTCTGGCATTAACCACGAGCAGTCCGTCCTTCAAGTCGGCACCATCAATTACCACAAATTCGGAGATGCGGAAGCTTTTCTCAAATTTGCGTGACGATATACCTTTATGGATATACTCCCGTTCTAGTGAATCTAGAGGATTTCCTTTCACCACCAAGATCCCATCCTTAACCGTCACATCAAGATCATCCATCGAGAATCCGGCAACTGCCATCTCAATGTTAAACCTCTCGTCGTCAACCTTGACTACGTTGTGTGGGGGATAATTATCTTGGGATCTCCCTGCTCCATGGATTCTTTCGAGTTCATCAAATAGATGTTCGAAACCAAGGAATAGTGAGCGTGGGACATGCATACCTTTTATTGCGTTTTTAGTCATTTCGACCTCCTAGTGTTATAGCAAGGTAATTGTAGGATTCCATTATTGGACATCCGCATTTATTTATAACAAAACATTGTTACAAATTCTTTAAGTTAAAAGAAACCTTCGAGCGAGTTACCGCTCTTGTCATACTTACCGCCCGATCGATCTTTCAATCGCAGCTCAGCATGACCTGTAGTTTCTCGAACATACTTGGTACACAGATCAGGATAACGCTCTACCAAAGCATCAGCTGAAATATCAATACGCTCGACAGTTCTTTCAACTTGCATACCGCCATCCTCAGTGTAATACTTAGAAATGACAGTGATATTATCTAGACGACTAACCGAGCCATCTTTTACATAGTGCTGTAGTGTACGCTCAAAATCTTCCTTATCGTCAAGCTGTACATATAAGTCTTTATCGTGAGAATTGATACTGCCCCAGCAGGAACCGATACAGTAATACAAACCAACCTTGGTCTTGTAACTCATAAAGAACGGATTTGACGCAGCATATACGCCACATAGTGAATTGTTATTGTCAAACATAGCATCATACATTGGCTCAAACACTTCTTTGATTGGGTCCACAACTTCACCAAACTTCTTTTCGTTAGCAGGATCTTTAGTTTTGAATGAAGTCAAGTCGTCATCTAGATTGACAATAAACTCACCCTCAGCATAATGATCACGAATATAGTTTCGGATAGCGCCCATACCAACAACACCAACAACAATGTTACCACTATATGGTGAATCCTTCAATGCTTCTTGGTAGTTTACCTTTTCTTCTTCGTTAGCGACGAAGACAGTTACCAATTCAGCAGGTACGTTAAATGACGAAAGTAGAGCGGCAGTTTTATCACGCAGGGTGGTTGCTCGCTTATATGACGGAATAGCAATATTAATCTTCATTATACAATCTCTTCAAGTGTTTTGGTTGGTGTCATAAATTTTGATACAAATGGAACTTCGGATACAGCCATGTCGCCTTCTCGGCGAGCACCATATTCTACATTGAACATACAGTACCCATACTTGGTTTGGTATGCGTCAACATACTCCTCAACAGTATATGATTTACCAGAGCCGAGCGGTTCATAATCAGTCATAGCAGCATCGGCATTAACCGCCCGAACAATAGCATCTGTTATGTCATCAATGTGTATATAGTCACGAACGCAGGTACCATCTTTAGTATCATAATTAATGCCATAGATAGTGAACTTCCCAGAATCATGGGATGCTTTAATCGATGCCGGCAACCCTTCGGGATTAGTTGGCGTACCACCGCCGACATTATAGAAACGGAATATAGTATATTCCTCACAACTATCCTTAATTATTTGCTCAGCCATTACCTTAGAATGCCCATAAGGAGAGTTTGGGGAAAACGCTGCACCCGTGGATGCAAACACCATCTTAGCATTAGGAAACGCACGGATGACATTCAAAGTGCCAGTCACATTTGTATCATAATAATCTAATGGGCGCTTTACGCTTTCCCCTACTCTTACCAATGCCGCCAAGTGTACAACACACTTGACGTTTTCCATGGGGGTCTCCATCGGCTGACGAATATCCCATGTATCAATATCATAACCGAGCGCTGTCATCTTACTCGTTAGGACAGAACCAATATAACCTGACGCACCTGTTATAACTATCAAAAGAAACTCTCCAGTGATGTTTTCTCTTCAAGTGCTTCTGGGTGGTATTTTGCTAACATATCATGCCCACCCTTTTCTTTTAGGTAGACATACCATTCGTCAGAACCCCACATACTAGGACTGACGCCATTCCAAAGATGCTTCCATAATTGATGCTCTTTATTAGTTCTGCGGTCATCAACAAACTGTTTACGGAGAGACTCGTATTCCCAGCTACCCAATTTTAGCATGTTTTCTCTGAAATAGCAAACTAAACTTATTCGCTCCATATCTGCTAGGGTCTTGCCTTCTGGCGGGAGCAGTTCGGTATTGCCATGAATACCGGCGTGGTTGTTGATAAGTAGCAAATCACCTGGACGGATATTAATAGCAACCCGAAACTCAGGAAGCACCAAATACCCACCAGTCCATTGTTGGTCACCCTTAGCAACAACAGTCAGGTTCGAGAACCCTTCATGTAAGTCACCCGCATCGCGGTGGGCAGCAGTTCGGAAATTCTTATTGACAGTAACAGTGGTGAACGGTGTATCATTACCAGCAACTAGAAACCGCGAATCAATCTTTCTGGAACAGGTATCTTGTATAGCAAAACGCACAGGCATATACTGCTTAAACTTGTCAGACAACTTGCGCATAAATGGATAGCACTTCTCATAGCGTTCTCTGTGGTTATCAGTATATGCCGTTGCTCGACCGAATGGAATTCTAGGGTATCGGTCAAAGAAACCTGCGATACCAGAGTTAACTGCGTTGGCATAGGTTGTATCTGAGATGTAAGTCTTACGAACTATGGTCGCATCTTTAGCAGCATCAGCAGATGACATACCTTTCCACTCAGATACCTTGGAGTCAAAGAATGTAGAATAGTTGTACCCAGCGTCAGATACTTTATTTCTCAACCATACCATACCACGAGTATCATCAGCAGCTGAATCTTTATGCTTCTCGAGTATAGCATCAACTCCGCCGTCATCAAATAGTGATTGGCGCTCGTTCATATAGTGATCAAGAACTTCTAGGTGACACGCAGTAACCCAGTCGCGACCACCCTTAGATTCGTCAGTTGCGCCGCCCTGCTTACCGCGAGTTGCGCCAGCAGCTAATCCACGGTTCTGGGTTGGTTGGGCAGCTTCGACCAAACCATCATATGCGCCCTGCTGCTCTTCGGTAGTGAACACATTTCTTCTATACTTGAAGATGACATTACTTTCGTTGTTCTGCTCACCAAATGTAGGCGGAGCATAGAAATCCATATCAGAATCAACCAATACGTCATAATCAGCATCAGTCATATATTCGCCCAGCTGACTTTCACAGTTCAGCCACTCTTTTGCTGTAACTACCTCTGTCATAGATTTATCCTCGCTTGTATATTTTCACATAATTCCTTAACTTGAGAATCATTATACCTGAATTCAACACAAAAGTCAAATTCTTTCGGCTGTTCAAATATACTATTCGTATCTTTGTACCGACCCTCGGTGATAGTATTGACCCAAACAGTAAGGTCAGCGCCAAACTCATCTCGGGTTTGTTGGGTCGGGCAAACAAAGTCGCAGATCACAGATCGATTATTTGACTTCTCAAAGTCAGCAAAGGTGCGCATACGTTGAGATTGGCGAACCCGCCCTTCGTTACTGAAGTCCCAGTCTTTAGCCATGGTTCTAACTGCGTCAGCATTATACCAAGCCAACCCCAGTTCCTCAGAAACCCTTTCTGCCAAATATGTTTTACCCGCTCCAGGCAATCCCATAAATAATATCTTCATTTTCTATCCTCCGCATTAGCAATAACAATGTTATTTAGAACAGGGGTATTTACACCAACTGAATTTGCTATATTTGTGAGAGCGGATATATCTTTAGGGAAACAGTGACCACCGAAACCAAACTGCCCATCTGGTCCAGGAACTTGTGTGTGGGAATGACCAACTCGCGGATCATTACAGATAGACTCAACCATGGTATCAAACCCAGTGTATCCTAAACCTTCATAGATTTTATACATCTCATTGAAGAAACCGACCTTAGTCGCTAGGAATGTGTTTAATACATATTTGGCAAATGCTGCTTGCTCGGCTGTAGTATATCGCACGACTTTAAGATTAGGAAGAACTGGCTTAAATATCTCATGCCAAAACCTAGCATCTTCGCCGCCAAAGATTGAGAACTCTTGTTCTAGGAATTCTTTAGTGGGATCAGCGCCGATAGTTCCCCGAAGAAACTCAGGCGAAACAGTAATCTGCTCATCGCGCGAAGCGACAAACATTGGATTAATAGTAGACTTAATGAGGTATTTGGTATCACCATACTTCTCAAAGACATCTTCTATGTTTTGTGTATAGCAAGAGCCGTCCTCAGCCTGAGGAGTAGCAACACAGACAACAACCCCATCAACATTTAAATCTTCATTATGCTTGCCCATAGCTGGGTCGTCACAAACCACATTAATATTTGGATGTTTATCCAAGGAAGCATAAACGGCATTACCAACAGCGCCCATACCGGCAACAACAATTCTCATTCACTTATCCATAATAATTATTTTTTGACTTTCAATCCGACGCAAAGACCAAAGAACACCCCAAAGATTATCATCATTATCTATGGTGCCTTGTAGCCAACACATCATAAAAACCCATATCATCTTATCAGTATAACTCATTGTGATGATAATGTCAAGCTATTTCTTGCCCTCGTAGCATCTAACTTCTTTTTCTGCTTCTTAGCCCTTTCGATGGAAAGGTTGCTTGCTCTGGTCAGAAAAGTACGACCAATCGTATGATCATATTCATGTAGGAATGCCCTAGCAGTGAATCCACCAAACTTAATAGTATCAGTCTCACCGTGCTGTGTTGTATACCGTGCTCTCACGATTGCTGGCCGAGTAACCTTAACGAATAATCCAGGAAAAGAAAGGCATCCCTCTTCCTCAGATACCTCGCCGTCATGGGAAACAATCTTTGGGTTGAATACTGGTATAATGTTATCAGGATCATCAGGGTGACCAATAACAAATACAGATAGCGGTATCCCAACCTGAGGAGCAGCTAGTCCCATGCCGCGATTGGCGACCATAGCGTCCCGAAGGTTTTCAAACAATTCAATCGGATCCATCTGGGGGTTATCAAAGTCAAACTTCTCAGTTGGGGTTGATAGTATTGGATCATACTTCTCTACTAATTTCATGGCGCTATCCTGCTGAATGATTTAACTTTCTCAAACCGTATCTGACTACGGAACTTATCTACCAACACATCACCCTTTGTGTGGGTAATGATAAACACATTTGTATCTGACATATCATTCAAGAGTTTGGTCAACTCATCAGTACCAGTAAGGTCAAGCGAATTATCAAACACCTCATCCAGAATTAGCAGGTTGGTATTGGTCGAGTTCTTCAGCTTGGCAATGGCACGCCATGTAAGAAGTAAGGCGATGTCAATACGAGTCTTTTCTCCCTCGGAGAAACTAGCATAAGAAAACTCATCACGGTGACGGCTTTTAATAATTTCATTGAATTCCTCGTCCAATTCAAAGTTTACAAAGAAATCGAGAGAGGCAAGGTATTTGTTAACCAACTTGTTCATGATTGGAACATACTGCTTAATGATCTTAGACTTAATCCCGCCGTCTTTCAACATAGCAGCAGCAACTTCATAAACTTCTCTGCGCTCAACCAGCTTCTTTTTGTTTGCTTCGAGCAACTTCATATCGCCATTCAATTCGGATAGCGTATTATCTGAAACAGTATCATTGGTGTTATCTGTACCAATCCGCTCGATCTTTTTCTCTTGCTCTTTAATGGTACGAACAAACATATCAATCTCTGTACTACAATCTCTCAGCTTGTTTTGATTATTCTGTACCGCTATCTGTACTTGATTGACTCGATTCAATTCATCATTCAAATCAACCTGCTCGGTGGTCAACTTACCGATAGCATCTGAAGTTGTATCAATTATATGCTGAGTCTTTTGTATTTTCTCAGCCTTAACCTCAAGGGCAATTACCTGTTCACAGGTTGGGCAGTTATCATTGTTGTCATAAAAGTCCGCACGCTTCTCAGCCTTGAGCGACTTATCCTTCAGCTTCTCTAGTAAGAAGTTAATCTTTTGGAATTTCGCTGTTGTTTTATCTTTAGTAGAGATGGAGGCTAACAACGTATCAACTTCATCAGACAAAGAGCTCTGTAAGGATTTGGAGTCCACCACACGTCCCTTATAGTCCTCAATATTCTCTTTGAGGTCTTTCACCTGTTTCTGTATATTTGATTGTAGTTTTAGGAGATATTGCTGCTGAACATCTATCTTATCATTCGTGAGGTCAATATTGTAATTGATGTCAGTCAACGAACGCTTATTATCAGAATTCCTATCCCGCAATAACATATTCATTGTGGAGAATATCTGGATATCTAGAAGGTCTTCAATAACTTCTCTGCGGTCACGCGTAGATAACTGCATGAATGGAGTGAATGACGCATTACCCAATATGACAATTTGGGTAAAGGACTTATAGTTCAGCTTGAGTATCTGCGTCTCTAGATATAACTGATAATCACGAACGCTTCCAGGTTGGTCAATCAGGTTACCATTTTTGAATATCTCAAAGCAATGCGGCTTCATACCTCTTCGGACTAGATAGTTGGTACTGCCTATCGAGAACTTGATCTCAACCTCAAGACCCTTGTCGTTGATGGTATTGATCAGCTGCTGCTTTTTAATATTCCGGAATGGCTTGCCAAACAGACCCAATGTCAAAGCATCAAGAATGGTAGACTTACCTGCGCCATTCTCGCCAGTTATGACTGTACTTGGTGATCTATCCAGTTGTACTACTGTTTTGACGTTGCCTGTTGATAGGAAGTTCTTCCAAGAAACTTCAGTAAACTTAACGATATCAATACCCTCATTCTATGGTCAATGCTTCATTATATAACGAACGAACCAAACTGTCAAGTTTTTTCTTTGGTACGCTATCCGCCAAGGAATCAACATACTTAGAAAGAATGGTGATTGTATCCTCAGCTTCATTGACAATGTCATCATCTTCCTCAATATCAAGGTTCATGTGATCGTCAACTATTTGAATGTGGGTTGGGTTTGATTTATACAGCTTGTCGATATACATGTCAAACCAATATGGATTATTGGAGTTCTGCTTAATGACCTTGACATATGTATCAGCAAACCCGTCAAACTCAACATCAAGAACTTCTTCCATAGTCTTGCTACCTTCATTATAGAAGATCTTGTTGAACATAGAATATGGGTTGCGAACAAACTCAAGTTCACGAGTTTCAGTATCATATATGTGGAAACCCTTCGGGTCGCCATAGTCAGCCCAAGTCAATTCGTATGGGCATCCGAGATATTCAATATTTTTGGTGGTAGACTTATGGTGAAAGTGACCAGAGCATACGAGATCAAACTTCGAGAAGTCACTAATCTTCATACCATGCTCGTTCATATTACCGCGATCCATCAGACAGCCAGCAACCTCAAGGTGACCGAACAATACCTGAGCAGGTGAATCTGCCATTGCCTGAATTGCCTGAGCATAGTTCTCATTATTAATCCAAGGCATAATCATAATATCATGACCGCCCAAAGTAATATCAGTTGGCTCAGAGTAATACTTGAAGTTCGCGTTATCAAACAACTCATTCATTGAGTTCACGTCATTGGTATTCTTGAAAGGGACATCATGATTACCAACAATCACATGTAAATCCATACCCTTGTCTTCACAGGGTTGGATAAACATTTCTTTCATCCGGCGCAAGGTCACATAGTTGATATACTTCCTGCGGTCTACAATATCACCAAGGTGAATAATAGTATCAATACCACGCTTCTCAATCTCAGGGAAGAAGTGGTTGCTGTAGAACCGATCAAAGTAATCTAGGAACTTGACGCTGTCATTGCGAACGCCAAAGTGTGTGTCAGTTACTAACGCAATCTTCATTTCTTCACCTCACAAACACGTTCCCTTAAACCGCTAGAACTGAATCTATGGTCACGTTTGTTAAAATATAAATCAATGTCACGCTTGCGGCAGATATCCTTGCCGGTAAATTCTTTATCGCGATACTCTTCGCCGAGTACCCTGATGTCAATATGATATAGTGACAGGATATCCAATAGATCCTCTTCAGTTCCGTATGGGATAATCTCGTCAACATAACCAACCGCCTTCAGCTGAGTGTAACGCTCAACAATAGTTTGGATTGGTGCGTTCTTTTCAGCTCGATCAACGCTAGGATCAACCTGTAACGCGCAGATCAAATAGTCGCATTGATCTTTGGCGTCACGAAGCATTTGTACATGACCAGCATGCAGTAAATCAAAGGTAGAACATGTGAAACCAACCTTCATTACTTTTCCTCTACAGTTCTGCGCTTCTTAACCTTGCGTCTTTTGTTTTCTTCAAAGTCCTGAACAAACCCCTTCATATATTCTTGAGTCCACTCACTAAACTTGACATCATCATTAAAGTTTCTGCCAGAATCATGACCCTGAGTATCGGCAGTATCACCAAGAACATTCAGATGGTCGGACACTTTCATCTTAACATAGAGGTGCTTCTTTTCTTTCTGAATTCTACGGAGGAATGCGTAGTAGATTATCTGAGTAAAATACGCAAAAGGATTCTTAGACTTCTCTGGGTTGAAGTTGTCGATATACTGAAGGCTGTTTTCAATGCCGTCTGATATCATCTCATCCCTGAATGTGTAGTTAATGAAGTTTGGCTTGTATGAAAGATGAGTGGCGATCTTCATGATACACTCGGCAACATAGTTTGGAACCACGGGGCGAGATTGACCCGCATCCTTTGCCTCATTCACCGAGGTCTTGAACTCACACATCGCCGCAAAGAACTTCTTATTGTCAACGTAGTATGGTCTTTTCTTAGCATCTTTCGCCATATCATAATTCCTTAATGTAATACCGTATTTGCGCTCGGAATAACCCCACCGACTTGCTTCTCAATTTTAGATAACACCTTATCAATATCACTTTGGGTCAACTCTTCAGCTTCGCGCTTCTTTTTAGCGCCAACTAAGAAAGTTTCACCAGAAGTCATGTTTTCATGTATGGTATCTATACAGTTATTATAGTACGAAATCATGTCTTCGTCAACCTTTTTCTCTAAAATAATATGCTCATGGCGAATACTAAAATAGTTATCCCACTCAGACAAAGGCATCCATATATGCGACATAAGGATAGGAGAAGCGTTTCCCATCTTGATGATAACTTCAACTGGGTTATTAATTGACAACTCCCAATTACCATCATCGATGAATTCAGCCAGAAGAGTCTCGCCGCTGACTAACTTGATCATACTAACTTTCATATGTGCTCACCCTCTCTCGCTCGTGCTCAGTATGTTCACGGATCTGCTCAATGATTTCTACGAATTCCTCAACAGCAAGCATATCACGCTCGTTCTCAGTATCTAATTCTAGCTGAACATTAATCTTCATTCTCAATTCCTATATTATATATTTTATACTCAAATTCTTCTTCGTTATACATCTTGACTCTAACAGCAAAATGCTTCAACGTATGATTTTTCCATGATTTATGACAAAGGTCATCTGAAATATCATATAGAGTTGCGCTCTTCTTGTTGTCACCTTTCCTTAACCCACGACCTATAGATTGGAGATTGCGGATCCTAGACTTGCTAGGACTGGCAAAGATGACATTATGTAAGTTTCTAATATTAATCCCTGTTGAAAAGGTACCATAAGATGCGATAATAATTGCGTCATTTTCTTTCTCCGTTATTGCCCTAACTTCTTCCCTTGTGACAGCGTCAACTCCACCATACACAAAGAATACCCTTCTTCCGTCAGCTGCCTCCTTGCTTATCTGTTCATACAGAGGCTCACCGTGTTTCTTAACATACTGGAATAATACTAGTGTATTCCCTTTTCTTGTTAAAGTCAAGTTCTTTATAAAAGCGTTCCGCTTTTCGTGAGAGACTAGAAAGTCCATTTCTTGTTGGTATGTTGATCTTGCTACTTGCTTCTTGGTGGAATCACCATACTTTAGGACAAGGCACTTAATCCTAAACTCAGCGAGCGTCTTGTTCTCTATCAGCTCTTTAGTGGTAATAACCCGCATAACTGGACCAAATAAACCCTCTAATACAAGTTTGTTTGTCACTGACTCATCGAGTGTTCCTGTAAACCCAAACCGATACTTACAATCAGTCATCTTCTCCATGATCTTGGTAAGTGAGTTGGCTTTGAAAAGGTGAGCTTCGTCACCTATGATGATATCGAACTGATCGAAGTATGACTTTGGCTGTTTGTAGATGGATTGCCAAGTACTGATAATTATTTTCGCTTTATCGTTCGATTTCTCTTGACCTGCAGTCACTAAGTAGGTATAATAGAACTGTAGTGATGATGAATAGTCTTTGAAGTCTGAGTTCAATTGGCTCACTAATGAAGTAGTTGGTACGATTACCAGCGCCTTCTTACATTCCTTCCTTAGATAATACTTCAATAAGCAGTAGATAATGAATGACTTACCAGAAGCAGTAGGTGACAGGATTAACGCTCTGTGATTGCGAACTGCGTGAGCAACTGCTCTTAGCTGATAGTCCCGAGGTTTGAACTCACCAGCGGTAAGAAACTTCTCAAGCCCATTCAGCGGAATATCTATTGTATCTTCAAGGCCATCATGAACAACTACCTTATAGTCTCGATCTTCAGCAAACTTCTTTATCCGTTGTATCAACCCAACATATATCTGCATTGTATTGACATTAAACAAACGAATCTTCCCGTCCCACATCTTAGCTCGGACTGAAGGTATGAACGAAGCGCCAGGAACCTCAAACTCAAAATAGCCAGATAGTTCCATAGCCATCCCACGGTCGCATTCTACCTTGAGATAAACTTCATTCTTCTTGTATAGGTGAATTTCTTCCATCATTAACCTGTAGTAAATTTAGCCCAATCAATTGCACTCTTAATTTGAAATCCTCGATTATTGATATTTCTGATAATCGCTTCGAGGTAAGAGATCTTCTCTTCTTGTAACCCCAGCTTCAAATTAGTTTCAATCATTAATTCATCTGATTCTATATAGGCGTCCACCTCATTCTTCAATAACCTCTTAAAGAATTGGTCACGGCCAAGATCGCTCAGCTCATCATCATCAAGCTCGCCCATATAGTATTCGATCAAAGTCTTACGAACTCGCTTGGATTCTGCTCTGAGTTTGTACATGGCGATACGCTCGCCCATAAATATCTTAATGTATTTGTTATGAACTACAGGAATCTTGGTACTTTCGCGCCCAAGTTCTGTTTCATCAATCTTACAGTCTTTATCCCACTCTTTAACTATACTTTCAATATTCAAATCTAACTCTCCATAATAACAATAATAAAATTAAGCAAGTTTCGTGATACTGTATTTCCTATATTTGAATGAAACGGTTGCTTTGAGATATTCAATATCAGTCTGTTCGATATCAAACTCTAGGGATGTGAGGGTGGCAGGGTACATGTCAGTAAACGCAACCTCAATGTTGGGGGTCATGTTGCCGGTCATAATCATCAAAGAACCGTCAGAGTATACGTCACCAACTGACGTTTGGGTTCTTCCGATATTCCTACGCTGGCCAAAGTTGTCAGGATAGCCCAATGAGATTAACCAGTCATATATCTCTTGAAAATTCTTCATGTCTTCATCGACACGGAATGTCAGGTCAAGCTGACCGAACGTCAACTTATCTCCAGGAACGGGGATCTGGATGAATGGATTATCAACAGCAGAGGTCTCGCCCAAACTGATGTCGGGTATGGTAGCAGAAGTACAGAAATAGTTTACATGCGGCAATCTATTGCATGCGAACTTGAATCCTATTGGTGATAGGAAACTCTTATTGTCTGGTTGTGTACTTTGTGTAGCCATATACTAATCCTGTTTAAAGGCATCCTTGCCGATCAAATCCTATACCTATTTATTCGTTCCCACCAGTAGTCTTTTCACTGACATCCTTAACAACACCAGATACTGTGTCGAGGGTGCCAGTAGTAATGTCAGTTACATCTTTAACAACACCGCCAACAATAGTTTTGGTGCCAGCGTAAACGCCGTCAATTGATGAACATCCAATCAAACTGGTGAGGATTAATGCTGCAAATACAATGCGCATAGTATTATCCTCTATTGTGTAATTCCGACTGTGGGTTCCTTCTAGGACGCTTCATCCACCTATGCTGCGCGTACCACTTGATACGGTTAGCCAACTCCATTTTCATACTTATTTATACGCATAAAAAAAGGGGCAGCCGAAGCCACCCCTTAAAACGTCTGTTAAAACAGATCTAGTTTTTATCTTACATAAGGTTAGCAACTTTAACCAGACGGTAGTAAGAGTTCTTATTAGCAAAGTTAACTGCGCCATCAGCACCAGAGGTAGCGAATGGGTTAGCAACCATACCATAACGAGTCTTAAAGCCGATCTTAGGCTGGAAGGTATTCTCACCAACCGCACGTACCATTTGGAGAGGTACATATGGGCAGTAGAACAAGCCAGCGTCAAACGCGCTAGTTCCTTTGTAGCCAATTGTGTAGTAGTTGTTGGTAGCATCTGAGAAGTAAGGATCGATGTATACTTTGATACGACCGTTCAATACACCAGCAAAAGTGTTACCAGTATCATCTACTTGTAGGTTATTACTAAGAGCAGGAGTGTAATCAAGAACACCAGCCATCTGAAGAGCAGAAGCAACGTCAGAAGAAGTGATCATTACGTTACCCTTACCGCGACGAGTTGCTTTAGCAATTGCGTTAGCATCACGCTCGATTTGGAACATAAGACCTTTGAACTTCTCAACAGACCAGCGACCGTTAGAGTCAGTGTCCAGATCGAAAGTACCCTGAGTAGTGGTATTGTCCTGAGCACCAGCAGAAGCGGTGTAGTTGATAGTACGGATAACTTCGCGGTTAATTTCAGACAGAATTTCTGTAGAAAGAATATTGCTCAGTTCCTGTTCAGCGTCTAGACCGTGTACAGCTTTCAGGTCTTGAGCCAGTTCCATAGTGTACTCAGCTTTCAGCGCACGGCTTACAGCAGTTACAGCTACTTTCTCGATTGAGAATGCCATTTCCTGGAAAGAGTTATTAGCAGTGTCGCCTAATTTCTCAGAGTCAGCAGTAGACATACCTTGACCAACTGTGTAGCCAGAGCCAGAAGCACGATCAGAAGGATCAGTACCAGTCTGAGCGCCTGAACCGTCAATTACAGTTTGACTAGCAGTGTTACCAGCAGCAGAACCAGAGAAGCCAGTATCAGCTTCAGGGAATAATGCTTCAGCGCCAGTCTGGCCGCTATAGCGTGAACGCATAGCAAAGATCAGACCAGTAGGTCCAGTCATTGGCTGTACACCAGCAATATCATAAGCGATAAGGTTGGGCATAGAGCGGCGCACTAAGCTGATTAGTACTGGGTCGAAAGTATCGACAGCACCGTCAGCAGCAACAGAGCTTGAAGCGCCCATGGCGTTAGTTGGAGCTGCTTCACCCAACAGTGATGGGCTAAATGCGCCACCGCTATAAGATGCTTGTTCCATTGCAGCACGTTCTTGGTTTTCTAACAATGTGGCGACTGTAGAGCGTTTGTGAGCGTCAGCGATCGAGGGAAGATCGGTGTGCTCTAATACAGGTTGCCACTTCTTTTGAAGTTCGTCAGTTTGATACATTATAGGTTCTCCTTAAATAAGACCTTTTTATTATTACAGTTTATTTATAAAATGTTACTTTTTAATGCTTTTTGAAATGGCATTCAAGTATGCGTTCATGCTAGGGTTAGCATTTGGCGCTACCTCTTCAGTCAGCTCAAGAGGTTCGTCATCGATTACTTCTTCAGTAATTGCTTCTTCTTTTGGGAAGTAGCTTTCCTTCAGAGTATCAAGCTTAGCAGTATAGCTATCTACATCGTCAAACTCGACGCCTTCAGATAGAGATGCCAACTTAGCAGCTTGACTTTCAGTAATATCTTCACAAGCAGATGATAGGATAGCTGTTTTCTTAGCCTCTACCAATTCCTTACGAAGTACGATGTTTCTTTCCATCTCTTCATTTACAGAAGATTCGAGTTCAGTAACCTTAGAAGCTAACTCATCAACGAGGTCGACTTTCTCTTCTGGGATATCGATGTAGTTTTCAGTGAACAGACCACGAAGGCCAGTCATGAAGTTCTCAACAATCTCAGAACGGATACCTTGCTCAACAGCCAGTTGGTTTTCCTTCATCCACTCTTCAGCAACATACTCAAGATACGAGTCTACTTGCTCAGAGATAGCTTCAGCAATTTGAACTTTCTCAGCTTCAAGATCGCTTTCGAAGTCAACGGTAACTGACTCTAGGATTTCATTTACCTTTGAAACTACAGCAGCTTCAAAGATAGTAGTTGCTTTAGCAGTAAAATCTTCGGAAAGATCTTGGCCGCCAAACATAGCTTCTACGTCTTCAGCTACAGAAATATCTTCAGAGCTAATCTGACGAATTTCCTTAATGGATTGAGTAGTTTCAGACACTTCTTCGGTTTGAGCTTCAAAGCCCTCAACCTTACATGCAGCCATAATTGACTCATATGAAGCGGCTAGGTCATCTTTTTTCTTGCCTTTAACTGCGTCTAGCATAGCATTAATCATGCCAGACTTGGTCTTAGGCGCTTGCGCTTGTTTTGGTGCGGATTTCTTAACGGTGGCAGCTACTTCATCAGCAGCGGCATCACCATCAACTTCTTTTTCCGCCGAAGCTTCAACGATTTCTTGCTCTTCAGCAATAGTATCATCTAGCTCTTTTAAGTCCTGTTCAGACATCGGAGTTCTCCTGTACAATATTAATTAGTTTAACACGTGTATTTATAAAAACTTACAACTTAGACATGAAGTGTTCAAACACTCGCAATTTAGCTTCTTCAAGCTCGCCACGAGACGCTTTAGTTATTTCATGCTTATAATCGGCTATGGTAGCTTCACGGATGATTCCGTTCGCCCAAACCCACTCTTTACCTTCCATGATACCCTGGACAAATGCATCTGGAGCAGATGGGTCTGCTACAATGTCAGCTGCCGTTGCCAAGTAGAAGTCATTTTGCACTTCCGCTACGCCTTTCCCATTCTGTTTGACTGTACCCATACCACGTGAAGATACACCTAATTGCGCACCCTCATCCATAAGCGACTTAACAATAGCGCCGTATGGAGTTTCAGTCATAATCTTAGCACGTCCCATAAAGTTTGAGCCATCACGCTTCAACTCTGTTATCATGTGAGATACACGTTCTAAATTTATAGATGGACCTTGTGGATGCCCAAGCTCGCCGTACGCACGGTTCTTTTCAACATATTCCTTCACGTATCGGTTTATTTCTTTATCTAAAACTTCTGCCGGATAAACACGACCATTACGGTTCTTGATATCGCCCTGCAGGAATACGCCTTCGATGAAATAAGACTTCTTACCGCTGTCGTCTTTGGCTTCTGTCAGATAATTAATATCTTCATTTACTTCGCAGATTAGTTTCATTGACATTGTTTTTTCCCTTAGTATCCTGCGCACGCGATTGGCGTGCCTTTAAAGTCAGTTGAAGCACGAACACCTTGACCGGCTCCCAACTTTAGAATTATGCTTTGCTTTGCACCAACAAACACTGAGCCGGTGGTGGTGTCATCAGCAGCATTTCTTAATGAAACTGCTGTTACGGTATCAGATGTATTTGTGATAAACGCAGCTGCAGCATCATCCAACTTAGTAACAGTCGGTGATAGCGTTACGGCATTTCCTAATACTTTCATTACTTACCTCCAAACGCAACGTCTAATAGTTGAAACATGCCCTCGGGCGACTTCTCCAACATCTTTTCAGCCTTTGCCTTATTAGCTGGCTTCAACTTTGTTAACATATTTAGTAGTGCTGACGCAGTTGTCATATCAAGTTCTTCGCTCTTGCCGTTGGCGAACTTAACTTTCTTGGCTGCTTTTTTTTTAACGATATCGTTTAACTGATCAACAACTTTGCCTTCAGTAAGCTCTTCGCCTAGTTGTACTAGGAATTTGCCGCCAGCGTCTTTCACAGCCTTACCTTTATGCTTTTTTGCGAGCTTAGTCGCCGCTGATTTATCAAAGAGACCAGCATCAGCGTATCCGTCATCAGACTCGCCAGTACCTTTTTGGTTCAGGTACTTTTCTTCAGTAATTTCAGCACGGTCGCCATCAAATTGATGATCGCCAGCAACAGGGTGCTTAGTTACAGTCATTTTATGCTTCGCCTTAAAGTCTTTCTCGCCCTCAGCACGAGGCTCCAACTTATCGCCTTCTACGGTGCTGTCTTGTGTGCGAGCGCCAGAAGCTGCCTCGGCCACATATGCTTTGAATCGTTTGATAGCCATTGCTATTCCTCTGTGTTAGTTACTTACTGGTTGTTCGGCTTCTGCTGGCATGAAGTTTGACTGCACTTCGAACCGCTTAACTTCAACAGCGTCAGCGATTTTATCCATAAGCAAGTCATTAATAGCTGACTTAAACCCATTTACGTCACCGTCTGCCGCCATAGTAACAGCATCAACAGCTGTTACGTTTACATCTTGTTCTTCACTCATAGTTCATCTCCACCCTATTTATACTTTAAATATCGGAATCTTCATCGTCATCTTCAGAAGAACCTTCATCTTCGATTTCTTTATCAATTGTTTCTATCTCATCTTCAGCTTGCTTGAGTACGTTCTTACGAATCCACGCCTCTGAGTAATACTTACCAACAAACTGATCAACGTCAGAAAGAAGTGATAATCTTTCTCTTAATACTTCAGCTTCTTTCAGCTCAGTGAAGTGGTTATCTTCAAGAAAGTCAAATCGTAGACCTTTAGAAATCTCAGCCCATTCATCTCTAGTGATAACGCCCTTCAGTAGCAGTTGCTTCTCTAGTAGTATATAGAATAATTCAGCAAAGCGACTTCTCAGCCTGCCGATAAACTTCGAGAACTTTACTTCGTCTCTAGTTATCTCAGATGAACGACCTACGTTAAACTGGCCATCACTCTCTAATCTTGACACAGGTACGTTTAATGATTCATACATCTTTCTGCGGAAGTATTCAACATCATCCATCTCGCCAAGGTTTTGGCCTCCTGGGAGAGTAGTGATTTCTGTACCATTACTACCTTCGCGGCGAGGTAGCCAATAATCTTCAAGCATAGTTAGGTGTTTTCTAGAATCACGAACCTCACCTGAATTAGCATCATACACTAATTTATTCTTATGCTTAACCATCATATCGCGCAGATACTGCTCAGCTTTAGCTTTAGGCAAGTTACCCACGTCGATATAGAAAATTCTACGCTCGGGCGCACGCGCGAGGCGATAAATCACAGTAGCGTCTTCGAGCATTCGCAACTGGTTTAATGGTTTTACAGCCTTATTCAAGTGACTCAGAACCATACTATTCTTTTCATCCATTACACCGCTGTGTACGAATGCGATTGAGTCAGGAGAAATCTTAATGCCTTCATTGCCGGCAGTTACGCCCCTCGACGAATATACAAAATACTCATCATACTTCTTGGCCATTACTTGCTTATTGCCTTGAAGCGCGGCCGATGCATTCTTGCGCTCAATCCTTAACTTCTTAATCTTACGGGGATCAACATACCGCAGCTCTTTGATACCGTCCCTTGGAGTTTTGGTATCAATCATGATGTGGTAGTATATGCGCCCGTCAACATACCAGTTTCTAAATATGTCATATCCCTGATTGTTGAACTTCAACAAACCAAGGACTTCATCGAATTCTTCTCTGATTCTTTTCTTAATTGACTCTGGTTGTTTAATATCATCTAGGATAACATTAACAGAACCTTCAGTATCATCAAATACAATTGCTTCATTACAGACATCATCTACAGCTTTATCGCATTCACTTTGCTGAGCCATCTCTCTGTATTTTGTAACCAAGGATGCTTCGTTCTTAGCAGCTCCGTCCAGATCTACAGTCGTGCCAAACGCGCCACCTTCGGTGACATTTATCGCTCCGTCTGTATTTGGGGGTGGCGCGAATGACTGTACCGTTGCAGGTAAGTCATCCTCTTTGCGCCCTATCTGGAAGCCGAATAATTGAATAGCCATATGGTTATTATCCTCATAATAATTGGGGTGTCATACTTATTTATATGAACACCCCATAGTCACTTTATAGGATTAGATCCCGCCAGCGTTGCCAGTAGAACCGCCAACAACTTCCCAGTAATCATACTGGAAGGTCACGCCGAATTCTTGGATAGCTTCACTGTCCCAAGCCAAATCAATAGCAGCAACTTCAGTTGGGTAAATCCCAACAAAGTTATAAACACGGAGAATAGCGCCGTCTTTACCGAATTGAGTAACTTGAGCATTTGACTTGTACAAGCTAGGAGCAGTTCCGCCAGCTGTAGTCACATTGCCTTGAGCAGAGTTGATCGCATTTGACCACTGCTCCATTGCGTCACGAATAGCAAAATCTTCGTCATTAATAATTGTTGGTGCCCACTCAGCATACGTGCGGTTACCAGCAATCTTTACCTGACGACCAAAGTAGGGAACTTCAATCACCCCTAAAGTGGAGGCAGGAATCTGAGCAGCCTTTACCATGAATGGTACTTGCGCATCAGCAACACCGTTGATTGGATTAGTAATCTGAACTTGGAAGAGTGAAGCACGCGCTCCACCCCCCTTCAAAGCACCAGAGAACTCATTTACATTAAAAGCCATTTTAGTATCTCCCGATTCTATATGTTATATTTATTATGCTCGACCAACTACTTCAGAGAACTCTACACCGCTACGAACGGCCACGAAGTTCAACTGAATAAAGTTGATAGAACGAGCTGGTTTGATATAGATATCGCCGATAAACTCATTTCGGTCTATCACTTCGCCAGTGTTATTAGTTCCGTCACATACTACCTGGAAGTCGGTGATACCTCTTCGACCCTGTACATCCCGTAGGAACGGAACAACCAAGTTAGTAAACTGGCTACGAGTAAACTCATCATTGAATTCAAAGAGAGTAAACTTAGCAGCAGTCGAAATAGCTTTCTCAAGAACAATAAACAGTCGACGAACGTTGATACGATCAAAGGCAGATGGTTTGGCCAGCAAAGTCTTATCACCGAACAATACAGTACCTTGTCCTGGGAATGTTACTACTGGGTTAACACCTTTCTTGTAAAGCTGATCGCGATCACCCTTAGATGGGTTGTACGCAAGTTTAATAGCGTTCTTAACATTACCACGGTTATAACCAGCAGGAGAGAACCATGGGTCACGAGTCAAGTCAGTTTGTACCATCAATCCAGCAGTATCAGCGTTCAGAGGGACAAATCGGTACAGATCGTTATACTTATCGTACTGATATTTCCAACCAGAATCCATAACTGCATATGAAGAAGAAGGCAATAGATCACGGAACGCAATAATATCATCACGCTCTTTACCAGCATAAGACGTATTCTTAACAACGTCAGCACGCTCTGGTGAGATTACTGCGATACAGTCTTTACGGCTCTCTGCAATATTGGTAATCAAGTGGATGGCCAAAGTAGAATTAGCATTGCCGCCCAACAAGAAAGAAATATCAATATCTTCAGCAGAAGCGAAGTGGTCATAACCAATAATTTTCTGCTCAGAGGTTATGTCCGCGCCATCAGCGCCGCCAGTAAGCAAGCTATTCGCCACGCCTGACGCAGCAGTAGCGTATACTGTTTCTTCGGTCAAAGTATTCGCCGAAGTAACACCATACAAATAGCTATTACTAGCATAGATATATGCAGACTGCTGATTAAGAACAGTAGCATAGTGGTTACCACCGCCCTGTTCAGTTCTTGCGTCTGGACCCAGAGACAAACCGCTATATGCTTCTAGGATAGCGCCTTTGGTACCAGATATCTTTCCTTTCGAATCAGCAACAACTATGTGAATCTCATCATTAGAAGCGCCAAGAGCAAGAGCATTTGGGGTAGTGGTTGGTGCGTCATCAAACTGACCGGAATATTCCCAGTTACGTTGGATTGTAGCGCCAGTAGCAGTAGCTCCAGAATACTTTGTTTCCAAAGTAGCAATAACATGAGTGGCGTTTGCAGTAATGTCACTAGCACCGAGCTTAACCTTTCGGCGCTCTTTAGTTGCTCCGATTTCTAAAATATCACCGTCATTAAATGCGCCAGTAATCAAAGCAGTGTTAGCAGTAACAAATGCTATCTTATCGCTATTACGAGCAATAGAATAATTAACAGCAACCGCAGATGACCAAGCCACTGCAGAAGGACAAACAGAAATTCGTAAAGAATTACCAAGTTCGCCAGCATACTTAGCATAGAAGTTATCGACAGTTGGGATTGTAGATTGATCATTTTCAATCAACGCAGCTGTGGTTTGAGCAGCATTTTTAGCACCTGGACCTACTGTACGAACTATGTTCAGTGCGTTACCGTATGCTAAAAAGTTGGCTGCTGTGAAGAAATCATCCGCTGTATTGGACGTTGGTTTTTGGAAGATGTTCACGAGGCGATCTTCGGAATCAACTAATACAGCTGTATTGGCTGGACCCCAACGGAATTGACCTGCGAAACCACCTTCAGTGGTCGATACGGCAGGCACTACCGTTGTGAGATCAATCTCACTTACATTAACTCCAGGACTTACTTGGAATGGCATTGCTATTCTCCTTAAAAATAGAGTTTTTATAGTTATTCAACGATGATATTTATAAAAACTCAATGTTTAGTATTGGTCAAAGTTTCCGCTGCTAACATACCCGTGCATATCAAATGGGTCTGTAGCGGCAATGTCTATAATACCTTCTTCGGGTAAACCATCATCATGGAAGCCGAATGGTAATAAATTCTCCATCATCTCTTGCTCAGATTTTTCTCTGAGTTGTATCAGGGTGTTTATATCTGTCATTTCTTTAAAATATGCTTGATCCGACAACCAAGCAAACAAAACAAGGCACATAACCAAATCATCATGCGCTCCCGACTCAGCTTCATAAGAATTCTTCCTTCTTGAGAATGTTGATAATTCTTTTATCGTCTGAAAATCATTCATAATAAATTGGTCTTGCTCAATCATCAACTTTAAGATCGAGCAACCAACTGATTTTACTGTTTTTGTTGTTCGTATACCCTTATCACATCTCTTACTAAATCCAGCAGAGATTCTTTTACCAGATCTCCCTGCGCTTTCAGTAAACAGGATATGCTCATACTCAAAATCATAATGTAGTAGTTCAGATACCTGTTCACCTATGTCATTAATCTCTACTAATACTGTGGCGTCGTTGTACGATTTACACGTTCTATATATTACTTCAGCATATTCAGCAGGGGTTATATAGTTATCCCGATACACACAAACCTGATTATATGGCATTTTCGTGACATCAATTATCTGAAACGCAGAGTAATCCAGCCCCTTACCGCGAGAAACGTCAACTATACACACATATATACCACCATCATATGGCCGTTCGTACATGGAGATTCCGCTACTTTGGACAAGGGGATCCTTTGGTACCATTGATTTGAGTTTACTTCCCTCGATCAAAGTACCTGAACTTCCTAAGAATTGACACTCATATTCCTGAGCGAATTTCTCAGTATCATAATCCATAGCCTGTAGAGTTTCAAGTTTCCAAGCGGCGTCTCGGCCTGGGACATCATTCCAAAATACCTCAACAAACTCATACCCATTTGTCCCTTCGCGCGCACCCTCGCACGTCTTGTAAAAGTGATTCAATCCGTTTGGCGTTGATGTCAACAATATTTTAGTGGTGTTACCCGATGAAATCGTTGGGAATACAGATGCAAAGAACTCGTCCCAGTTCTCAACAAACGCAGTCTCATCAATATACAAAAACGATACAGATTTACCACGAATACCGGATGAAGAAGTCGCGGCAGCAATAATCTTACAACCATTTTCAAACTGTACAGAACCTTTGTTCCATTCAACTACGCCTTGCTGCATCCAAACAGGCAAGGCTTCGTACGCAATCTTGATACGGTCAAGAATCTCACGGGCAGCGTCGCCCTTGTTGGCCAATAGAGCCACCGTTTTGTGTTCTTGGAAAAGAATGAAGTGTAGGATAACAGCAACTGCGGTTGTTGTCTTACCAGCCTGACGAGATGTAACAACAGCGGCTCGCCTATTGTTGGATATCTTTTCGATAATCTCCCGCTGGTAATCGTACAGGTTCATGGGGATCAACCCGCGATCAACGTGTACGATTTGAATATAATTCTCAGCAAAATAGATCGGGTCTCCAGCGCACTTAATGAACTCTTTGATCTGCTCTGGCGTCCATTGTATCTGGACGCCTTTACGCTTTAGGAGCTGATTACCATTATATGTTTCACTAGCCACGCGGAACTACACCTTCTTCCCACAACCGCTCGCGGTTCGCTAGGTGAGCATCGGCAATTTCATCTTTATTCTGGCCGTGATACAGAACGGCATGGCCTTCTTCGATCATGACTTTCGTAGCCGCTACCCATGAATCAGTCTTACTGTCATACACATCAAAGTCTCCAAGAATACGACCAAACTTACCCTTCATATCCTCCCCAGACTTGCTGACCATCGTTCTAAGGACTGAACTCTCACCGAGTAAGGACTTGAGTCTTTCTTTTGCAGCTAACCCGAATTGCTTCTCAACAAGGTCGCGGGTTCTAGATTCTGGTGTATCAATACCCATAACGCGGACTCTTTCATCGCGCATCCAAATACCAAACCCCAGATCAATATCAACATCAACAGTATCGCCGTCAACCACCCTTACAACATTGCATTTATAATCATACATCTTTGTCACCATTAATTAGTTTCTGTAATTCTGAAGTGCTTCCCACAAACAAAGCATTTGTTATGCTGCTTGGTCCAGCTTGAGTCGATTCTTCTTGCCGAAGATCCTTAACCTTTTTCTGAATGTCCAATAAATCTTTGTTAGCATCAACAAGCGTTTTGGTAAGTTGAGATATTACCTCAAATGCCCGTGGATGTTCGCTTGCTTTCGCTAAATGGATAAGCTCGTCAAGAGCTGAAGAACCCTTATCAATCACATCGTAGAGGTTTTCTCTGGCGAATGTGTAGTCCTTGGAAATATCATCAGGAAGATCTTTGGTGTCAGCTCTAACAATTGCTATTGGCTTGCTGTCATCAACAAGCTCTGCCTCCACTTCAAATATTTCGTTCAAGTTGTCCGTTACAATGTTTTTCATAATTAATGCTCATGTCGTTCTTTTCCGTCAAAGTAATCAAAGCTGTCAAAGGCATAGCCATAATCATTGTTGGCAGTTATGTTAGTAATCGGTACACTAGCTGAAGAATTAGAAGTGGGAGAACCGTTAGCCAGCAACCCAGGAGTCAAAATAATCTTCTTCTGTGGACCTTCAGTCGGAGTTCCGTTCTCACCTGTCGGTATAGTGAAGTCAATAACAGTTCTCTTAATAGTTCCCTTATTAGACACTGGACCGAAGATATAACCCTTGACGACAAAGCTAAAAGAGTATATAATAGCTCTGCGGCTTTGAAAATCAGTCTCATAAGTATCTTCAATAGTCATACCCTGTAAGACGGTTGGTATATCAAAATACTCACCAGTCTCCGGAACCAACTTCATACTATGCGTAAACTCTGGCCTGAAGTATGGAAGTATTTGCTCAACAACCTGCACGGCATCTTCATTAGTAGCAAACATAGCAGATAATGTAATATTTATATCATATGGAACAGGAGTAAACTGAGAAGTCATGGTGCGGTTTGTGTCACCAATGCTAGTGTTTCTCTGTAGTTTATTTAAAGCTCGGGTCGGCGCATATGCCATATCAGTAATTTCAAATGACATTCTCGGGAGCTGAGTTGCAACCCCACGATTAAGGTTTGGGTCTTGGTTCAGTCTGGCCAACCAAGTTTCTTTTGGACCATACGCAATTGGGACGCGTATTCCCTGAACCCTGTTCCCCTGCTTATCATATCGAATAATATCAATATCATTAAACATTGACCCAAACATTACAATATACTTTCGGATTGCTCCGTGGTAATAGTGAGATCCAAACATTACCAACCTCCTTCGCTAAATGGGTTAGTCTCGCTGAAGTCGACAAAGTCTATATTACTAGATCCAAACTGGTCGTTAATCGCTCCCTTGTCGCTGCTCTCTACGGTCTTAGAGTTCTCTAACCCAAACGGTATACCAGTTTCAGTAATAAGAACCGACCCGTCCTCAAGTAGAAGTTCATTAAGAGTATCACCGCTGTAAGCATCTTCAATTGAATCAATAGCAGCGATACCAGTATCAAGGCGCTCATGGCTATATTCAAACAATTCGCAACGCAAGTCATATGTTTGTAGCGAGCCCATCTGATAGAATATTGCTTCATGCTCAACAAATTTAACTTCAAACACTTTATTGTTCAATGGGAAGTAAATCAAATCGCCTTCCGATGGTCTGCCGATATCTTCGGTAGTTTCTACATCGGATATCTCTTCGCTAAATCGGCGGCGGGATACTGTGAGAACCATTTCATCGCGGATCTCGATATTGAACTTAGATAAGAAGTCGCCTTCCCCCTCAAACCCATCAACAGATTTGATGTACATTTCTATTGGGTAAGCGTGATCAAATTTAGACAAAGTGTCTTCGCCGAATACCAAATCCTCATCAACAAGGGTTCTTGGCATATAGTAGCACTCAAGCCCATAAATCTTAATAGATTCAATAATCAAATCTTCTATTAAGTTTGACTCTCCGCTGAACTTGTAATTATTAAAATATAAATTTGTAGTTGGCATATTTTAGCCTATCATATCCATAGCTGGCATGGAGAATTTCTTCTGTACTTCTTCTTCGAGGCGTAGTATTTCTTCGTTGGCTTCTTGCCATATAGTCTGTCCATTAAATGTAACGCCCCCTGGAAGCTGCATTCCTTCAAACTTTTTCATATTCTCGCCCCACTGCCTTTTGATGAGAGCAGTAGTATATTGACGAAGCCACCAGTCGCCCCACACCCCAGTATGGGTATTTGGGTCAAGAACTTGGTAACATTCAATGATAATATACTGACCGACAACCGCGCGAGTAGTCCAGTCCATATCTATATATAGTCTATCTGTATGTCGACTGAACCGGATCGGCTGTTTACCAACCAGTACTTCTTCGAGAAGTGCTATTCGTTCCATTGATGCGACATAGTTTTGTAATTTGTCACCAGCCCAATCATGGACTTCGTTTAGGGTTATCTGGTATCTGAGGTTAAACAGGTTGTTTGCTTGTAGACCAGTGCCTAATGGGAATACATTGATAACACCGTTGATTGTTGGACCAACGTCAATATATTCGTTTGTCATGTCGGCTTGAGTTAACTGATGTTTTAGGTAAGTTCTTTGGGTGCCATCGTAGTGATAATCTCTATAGAACTCAAGAGCATCATCAATTCTATCTTCGAGTTGATCGTCATCAACATTGATTTCAACTACAGGAGCGCCAAGTCTGCGCAGGCAATATTTTTTTAATTCAGTTCTTGTTGTTGGAGTTGCCATGGTAAGAGTCTCAAAATTATTAGAATTCTGACTCTATTTATAAAACTTGTATAAGCTGTGAAACTTCTCCTCTAATGATTTCTGCGATGCGTTTGCCGGAAAGTCGAAATTACAATCCTTGTACCTTGTCTTTAATCTGTATTCAACGTTGCCTGACGTTTCTAGGCTATTAAAAACATAATCAGCAGGGTATTCTACCTTGAGTTTGGGGATGTCGCGCTGATGTAATAATCCACGTTCTTCATAGTCAACAACTAATTTATTGAAGTCTACCATCCAATCCCAATTCATGCCGTATTCTACTTCTTTGAATACAGTGCTTGGTATCCTTTGGTCATATACATAAGTTGCTGGGAATTCATCATTAAGTCTAAGGTCTAAGTTGCCCTTTACATAATCATCCTTTATCTTGTAGAAGTGGAGGGTATCCTCACCGACTTTATACCCTTCTGGGAATTTATGCCTTTCTACAGCCTTTCTAGATAGCCACGTTACTCTGTGGTGGGATTCAGATGAATGACAATATTTCTTTGCCATCTTATAAAACTGCATATGAGCGGCAGCATATTTTATAGCAAGGTCATGCGGGATTCTCTCAACGAATGTGTCATACATGTTAGTCTTCTCCATGGCAGCATAGTCTGCTTTGAAGAATGTACACAACTTAGTCGGTAAGTATAACTCCCTATTATAGAGATACTTTTCGGGATCTTCAATAGCATCTCCAGTTATTTGATCCCATATAATGTTGATTGATACTTGATTGGATAGAGCTATAGCATCTGGGGGTGATTCCATTTTGGAAACTTGATTGTAAACAAACACCCCGTGCGGAGTTAGGTAATCATCACCATCAATCTGAACCATATACTCATTATCAGATTCTAGGAAAACGTCTATTAGTGAGTTCTTCCCCCTAGCTGCTGTACCATTAGACTCAGTAATATGATACTCAATCCCATTATCTTCGCAGTAATTAGAAGCTAAGAACTCATAATCTTTATCTAGAGTATTGATCACGACCACAAGGTCTTCGGCAGGTATGTTACTATACTCTGCCGAAGAATGTCTCTGTAGCGCTAACAAATCCCCAGAAGTTAAAACATAAAACTTAACTTTCGCCACCAATATCTCCATGGTATCTAGAAGTCCACATAGTCAAACTGTACTTCGTGCCTTTCATCAGTTCTTGACACTCATGCCCGTGCGTAACCATTCCTGGGAAAATGATCGCCTTTCCTACGGGGATTTGGCTATTACTCACATTCTGTCTGGGGAAAACCAAATCGGCGCCCTCATAATCATCATTCAACTTAACCGAACCCGTTACAAGGCTGGCGTCAGTATGTAGGGATAATTCTTTCTGAGTATCTACGGAATACCTCATAACAAATGCATCACGCAATCCATACATTTCCATAGGATACCAGAACTTCTCAATAATTGGATTCACATTCTCTTTCCAGTGCTTTTCCATAGAATCCCAGTAACCCAATTCCGTCAATCTTATCTCTTGAGCTGGGAACTTGTCGTAGGATAGACTACCCCATCCGCCGTGACGGTCAGCAACTTCCATCATGTCTTCGCATTGTGATTGAGTCATAAAGTCGATGACAAACATATCATCACCAATTCTCTCAACTTTGTCATAGTTGGGGATATAGATCATCGGGGAAGACTGCTTGATAGTTGTCGCCATAGAATCATACTTTTTCTTGGCTATATCATCGCCGTTACCGTGATAGATGCATGCGCAACAATTAGTGATTGGGTTGTAGAATTGTCCATTTTCACTGAACCGCATTTCCGGCTCATGGCACTGTAAGATATATGACTCATAATCTAAGCGTATGTCATACTTACCCGATAGGAATATTTTCTGGTAGTATAACTGATCATCACCATCATCCTCAACGTCATCATCGTCAAGCATCTTTTTCAGCTCGCCCACTTGAGCAATAAACAATCCGCTGTTCAGGTATTTGTATTTTGTATCTTCATCGCCAGTTCGTTCTATATCTTCAAACTGCTTGGCTAATGTTGGATCTGGCCAACAATTAGATTCTGCAGCAAACACAACTTTAGAATTATATCCGATATATCTTCGAGTAATGCTTTCTAGGTCGTCATTATACAGCACATCATAAGCATCGGTGAATAGCACAACATCATAATCCGGCAAGTCCTTAATATAATCACGAAGGAGGTTCACTTTATGTCCACCTCCTGGACCAACCATGTCTGTGCCTTTCCATTCTACATTATTTCCAAGATTCTTGGGGTAGATTCCCTTTAGGTTTGCTGACGTGTTCATGTCTGAGCATTTCTTGCGGTCAGTGCCGATGGTTATTGGGTGAACTTTAAAGTCAATAAACCAATCCGCTTCATCATAGGGTTCTATGTCTGAGCCAAGGACATCTCGGGACGCTTGCTGGAAGACATCTTCCTTGAGCGCGCAAGGCTTTAGGTGTTTCAGCATCAAAGGAACATATTCGTCATCAGGAATAATATTCTTTACAATGTTTGTATTGAGTAGGATTTTAGCGGATTCAGGGGTTAGAATATATGCTGTCAAATTATATGGGTAAGCAGGAACTTCGATCATATCGTCAATTGATTTGACGTTTTCGGGTTCGTTTTCATTTCTCTGAAGATATACAATATTATAATCATTAATCAACGATTCATAGTACTGCTCATCGTACGCATCAAGGACAATAGCATCATCCTCAATAATCATCATAGGTTCGTCTTGCTCAGAAACCTTAACCCAAGCGGCACGGTGCGCCAATAAACAACCAACATCACCGTGAGTCAATTTTCGGTTATAGAACTGATCCCTCCAGAACCTATCGGTATCTGCCCCGATGGCTAAGAGGTCGGAATGTTGGATTTGCCTACCGTCTACTCCATCGATCCACTCAAAATTTGAGAGTTTGCTCTCGTTGTGTTTTAGAAAGTGTTTTCGGCGATCTTCGCGGCGAGGAATGTTCAATACAAGTTTCTTCATCATTTACTCCATAATATAGGTGCGGAATTCAACTAAGGGTATTATAACTTATTTAGTTAAAATTGTAAAGGGCTATTCTATATCTTTAGAACAAAACTTAACATACCCATTCCCAAGATCTGCGTTAATCCATACCTCTTTAATGGATGTATTGCCACTAAATGAAACAGCCAATGCGTCAAGGCTGATATTTGCCCCCTCAATATCTGCAGCAGCATGAGTTGAGTGTTCTATTTTTTCGATGCCGCCATCAGGTAGTTTTAATGTATAACCAACAATCATTTTATGTTCTCCACAGTTCCGGTTATTGACTTCAGAAGTAGGCTCTCACCTTTATATGGGTCTGGTACATTCTTCTTAGTGAATGTTATCACACTTTGATCGACGCCATCAGTGTAAGTCATAGGGTTCGCGGTTACGTTCCACCTCCATACCGTGTATTCATGTAATGGCCGCGGATTACTTCCTGTGGGCACCACAAACGATGAATGCTCAGTAGCAAGGTTTGTAAAGAAAGTAGTTTCACCATCATCGGTTGTCGGATCGCCGGAGTTGATTGTAACAGAGAAGAATTCTTCTTTTCCCCATATTCCCCGAACCATTAGATACAACGAATTTGGCGTGTCTGCTGCGCTCGTGCCGTCTAGATCTTCCATAGAATCAGCCCAATATATCGCCTCAAGGATATTATCATCGAAGATCGAGAGAGTAATATCGCCCACTATAGTGCTGCCATTCGCGTCATCGAAAGTGCCGAACGCGTCGTCGACCATAGCATTTACAGATGTCTCTCTCCAAGTTGCGTGGTTTGCTCGGTTATATCCATACTGGAACCGAGTTCCTCCGCCATAATATCTGACGCCATAG
>Ga0209504_1000083_pt1 | contig 90086 bp, 85 predicted proteins | sample COGITO_mtgs_1005_FD_184791 | JGI IMG/M metagenome (GOLD analysis project Ga0209504, IMG submission 184791) | Pelagic marine microbial communities from North Sea - COGITO_mtgs_100511 (SPAdes) (version 2) | ecosystem: Environmental > Aquatic > Marine > Epipelagic ... | reverse complement strand
CTAGTTTAAAAATATCAATGATGTCTAAGGTACTTAAAGAAGCAACAAAGCCTTCAATCAATGAACTAATAGGAGCCAAAAATAACAAAAGAAAAGCAACGATCAATAAGAGTGAAATTCCCGCTCTCTTTTTTAGTCTTCTTGATGCCTGCTCTTGAGCAATAAGCGTCAATGTGTAAAAGCTAAATAGCTGCTTATTTCTTTGGTCATATGTCACGGCCTTTTCTTGTTCGATGATGCTTTCAATCGAGTTCATTTTAATTTCTCCAAAGCGCGACTTATTTTTGATTTTACGGTGCCAGTCTTTAGGCCTAAAAAATCTGCAATTTCCTGAGTTCGGTAATCGTAGACATATTTAAGCGTGAACATAATCTTTTCATTGTCATCAAGAGGGTGAATAAGATTAAAGAAGTCAGAATTCTCCTCTAGACGAGGCGAGTAGCTTGCCTCATTGGTGTCATCTAGCCGAGCATAGCGCTGCTCTTTAAGACGTATATCTTTAAAACAGTTGACGGCAATTCCTGTCAACCAATGCTTGTAGGTTTTGCGAGCATCAAAACTTTTTAGGTAAGTATAAGATTTAAGAAAACTTTGCTGAGAGATGTCCTCAGCAAGTTCTCTATTACCGGCGGTCAATCGCATGCCCAACCCAAATAAATAGTCAGCATACCGTTGAATTAGAACACCATAATGATGGTTACCGCCGGCGAGCGTTCTTCTTATCAGCTCTTCATCTGATTCCATTAAGCATCTTCACTGCTGTCTCTCTTAGAGTAAATGCCGGCACTTAATAGTCCCACGCCAAGGCAGGCTACCAGTAACCCAGAACCCCAAACTATGCTGTTGTGCATTCCAAAGTATCCCAGTAGTACGATGCCGATGCCGATTCCTATCAAAACAGCGCCACCTTTAACATCGCTGTCTTTCGACTCTTCCGCTTGGTAACCGGGAATACTTTGCATTAATTCCGGTGTTAATTCCTGACCGCTAGCAATTAATTTTTGTAATGAGGTATGAAACTGTTCCTTTTTCTTATTATTAAAGTGCAGTGCAGTCCACACAATAACGGCGGGCATCCCAAAAACGCCAATAATTCCAAAAATGGGTACCATCGAATCTATAAAGTTTTCCATCTGTTTGTCCTTTTCAGTTAAGTTTAAGTTGTGTCCTTCAACTATATATACCTAGTTTATTTATAAACCGTTGCAATTTTTTAATAAACTTTATTACCACGGTTTGAAGATAGCACAGGACGTTTATTCTCGGTAATCCTAGAGCATAAATTTGTATGGTCGATCACGTTACTTACTTGGTGCACTGGAGTGTTGGTTAGTAATCAGCGTGAGCAAATTTTAGAGCTCTAGTAAAAGCCATAAATTAAGGTTGATCCTATGTAAAATATTTTGTACAATAAGTACAAATTATTTAACTTAAAGGATTGGCTATGGATATGTCGTACAAGGAAAAAAGCTTGCTTGCCTCGCTGGGTGCTACTTTATTGTTGTTTGGGTGGTATTTATATGGCGCTTTTTCTAGCCTGCCATTAAACCCAGAATTACCTGGATTTCTTGAATTCATTATTCTTATTGTTGGGTTTGTTATTTTAGAAGCTATGATTCAGTCATTCTTGGCAATAAAAAATAAATCGCAACTAGAAGATGAGAGAGACAAACTTATTGAAAAGACTTCATCTAGATACAGTTATGGGTTCTTGGTAGTTTGCATTTGGGTGTCAATGATACAGATTTTACTAGATGCTCGATTTGATAATCATCTTATGCTCACGACTCCCTATGGTATGTTTCATTTTTTACTTTTATTCTTTGTTTTATCTGAAGTGATTCGTTTTGCCACTCAACTGTGTCACTACCGAAAAGGTGTATAGCTTGTCTAAAAGTTTAAGTAATAATATTAGAAAACTACGATTTGAGGCAGATGAAATGTCTCAGCAAACGTTAGCCGAAAAAGTAGGCGTTACACGTCAGACGATTATTGCCATTGAAAAAGATAAGTACTCGCCATCTTTAGAAGTGGCTTTTAAGATATCGGACGTGTTTCAAGAGCCACTAGAGAATATATTTAAATATAAATAAGGAGTTATAGGATGAGCAAGCTAATGATTAGCCAAGCATTACTTTGGGCCACAGCAATATTGGCCTCAGCAATCAGTCCGAGCGATAGTTGGTGGTTGATTCCAATACTTGCCACAGTGGCCTTGGGCAATTTGAAAAATGCTCTGGATAAGATTCCTAGCTAAGCAACCTATCTTAGTGATCTTAGAGGAAACGCTCCTTGGAAGCCTTTTATTTAGATGGCTTAGAAGATGACGGGTCAACGAAAAATTGGTTTGTGCGTTGGACAAAGATATTCTCTGCTGATAAGAGGAGCTACATATTCATGAATATTTATTTGAAAACAGCATTACTTATTTTTGTGACAGTTCTAATTTCTCCCTGTCTGTTGGGTAATGAATCGGAATTATCCAATGACACTATTAAAAAAGGAGTGCTAAGAACACCTGATGAAAGATTCACTGATCTACACGAGTTTCCATTTGAGCCAAATTACATTTTTATTGATGGCTTGCGGATTCATTATATTGATGAAGGTCCAAGGGATGCGGATCCAATCATTCTATTTCATGGAGAGCCCACCTGGAGTTATTTGTATAGAAAAATGATTCCTGTTCTCGCAAGTGAAGGACATAGGGTGATCGTCCCTGATATGGTCGGATTTGGGAAATCAGATAAATTCATTTCTAAGCATGACTACAGTTATCAACATCATGTTGACGTAATGAAAGAGCTTGTGACAAGGTTAGACCTAAAAGATGCGACTCACTTCGGTCAGGATTGGGGCGGATTGGTGGGGTTGCGGGTTGTTGCTGAACTACCTGATCGTTTTTCAAGGGTGGTTGTGTCTAACACTGGAATGGTTGCACGAGCAGGGATTAGTGGTTGGTTATTTGAGGGCTTTGTTAAGCTTTTAGTCTGGTGGCATGGAGAAGTAACTTTTGAAGAGCTTAAAACCGCATCAGAGGATGCATTAGCCATACAGAATCCCTCTCAAATTCAAGGCGCAAGAATGTTTTCGAAATGGATAGCGCACTCTTATCACGCCCAAGATATGGATATCGTTGGTATTATCGAAACTTTTGGGAGAATCAAGCTCATAGATAGAGAGGCAAATGCGTATGAGGCGCCTTATCCTACAGGGGAATATAAAGCGGGGGCTCATGTTTGGCCTTATTTGATACCTACGCAGCTAGCAGAGAACGAAGAGTATTGGGTCAATGTGTACGAGAAATGGGATAAGCCTTTTTTGGTGGCTTTTGGTGGTGAAGAAAGAGTTACTATCAATATGAAAGATGATTTCTTGAATCGAATCCCCAATCCAACGGTCGTTACATTAGAAGGGGTGGGCCATTTTGTTCAGGAAGAGGTGGGCCCTGAATTGGCGATGTTAATAAGTGACTTTATTGCAGGCAGACCTGTCGAAGGTTTTAGCAAAAAAGATGAAAGTAATCTGCATGAGTTACTTTAAATTATTGTAACGCTGTCACTGACTGATATATCTATTTACGACAGGGAGGGAGTTCAAGATAACTCGGCGTCAGATAGTGTTTCCATTAAATCCTCGTGTTCTGAGCTCCATTGACACAGTGAGTTCATTACTGGCATAAAGGATTGCCCAAATTCTGTTAACGAATACTCGACGCGCGGTGGAATAACCTCAAATACTTTGCGACGAATCAATAAATCTCTTTCGAGTTCCCGTAGTTGTTTGGTCAACATTTGTTGAGTAATGGGCGATAGAATCCTTTTCAATTCCCCAAATCTAACGGGCTCCTCACGCAAATTGTATATGATGGCGATCTTCCACTTTCCGCCGATAAGTTTTAATGCATTTGCTACTGGGCTTTTACATTCCGTCATGGTATGAAATCATATACTAGTATGATTTATTTGTCTACTTGTTAAAATCATTGTACATAATATAATATCTCCGTTAATTAAACCCTCTTAATGTTTGTCACTTTCGAAGGAACTAATCTATGGACGTCGAGAATCCCGGTAGCTGGGTGGCTCTAGCAATAGTTCTCACTTCAATATTAACTGCCTGGGCCTTAAATTACAGCGCCCCTAAGGTCAGGGTTTTTGGAACATGCCTTGCAGCTCTAGGTTGCTTTGCAGTCGCTGCTTGGTTTCTCTTTTTTGTTGTGAGCTCTGGGTTATTAGAAAATCCAAAGCCTAATCAAACGCCATTAGATTCTGCAAAACCAGCATTATTATGGGTACAAGCCACTATTTCATTGTTAGCTGGATTATTCCTTTTATTTATCGCTAAGGGCCAAAGCAAAAGTAATACTATTCTTGTCTTATCATCAGGAAATGAGCAAGACCGTTATGGAAGGGTTTCACGAATGCTTCATTGGATGATAGCCATTCTTTTTCTTTCTCTTATTCCAATGGGAATTTTTGCCTCGATGATTCCAGAAGATACAGAATATCGACGCGCTTATTATGTTACTCATAAAACGTTGGGCGTAAGCGTGTTCTTTTTAGTGCTCTTTAGATTGGCATGGAATAGTTTTTCAAAACGGCCAGCCCTCTCAGATGCGCTAACATCCAAAGAGAGAAAACTTGCCCATGGTGCCCACATTACATTTTATTTCATTATGCTTGCAGTTCCAGTCACTGGCTTTTTGATGACTAGTTATCATGGTTACGGCACTTTCTTTTTTATTTGGGAGTTGCCGCCATTATGGGAGCAAAGTGATATTTACATTGTTTGGGGAGGTGTGCACAAATATCTATTGCCATATTTACTTTATATTGTTTTAGGTGCACATGTATTAGGGGCTTTGAAGCATCAGTATATTGATAAGCATGATAATACTTTTAAAAGAATGGTCTCTTAAACCCAGGCGGCAAAGGCGAGAACTATCTGAAATTGTTATTTGTTTAAAATCAATTAAATATGTAGCAATGATGATTAGGAATAGAAACAATACGTATGTACAACATAACATCCACCCTAGTAGTTAAATATACTCTTTAAGGAGAGCCAACGTGTCAATCCAAACGTCAAAAGAAATTCGATCGATAGTCACTAATGAAGGAAACATAGAACTTTCGATTGTCCATGCAGAAATACCAACCCCTACTGAAAATGAGGTGCTGATTAAAGTAGAGGCTTCTCCTATTAATCCCTCAGACCTTGGTCTTCTTATTAGTTTTGCCGCTGATCTTGAGAGCCTTACCATTACCGGATCTGGTGATGACTCCGTAGCTTCCATGAAGATACATCCAGGGTTAATGGGCGCAATGAAGCCGAGATTAGACCAATCTATGCAAGTTGGTAACGAAGGTGGCGGGGTGGTCATAGATGCAGGGGAAAATGCGAAGCATTTAATTGGTAAAACAGTTGGCGTTGCTGGCGGTGCCATGTACTCTCAATATCGGTGTGTTCCAGCACAAAGCTGCCTGGTGATGGACGATGGCACCACCTCTGCGGAAGCCTCTTCCTCATTCGTGAACCCCCTGACAGCACTAGCGTTTGTTGAAACTATGAAGATGGAGAACCATACAGCCATGGTCAACACGGCTGCTGCGTCTAATCTTGGTCAAATGTTGGTAAAAATCTGTAAGGATGATGGCGTACCATTGGTCAATATCGTCAGAAAGCCTGAGCAAGTTAAGGTTCTTAAAGATCTTGGTGCCGAGTATGTCTGTGATACTAGTGATGCTGACTTCATGAAAGATTTGGTGGATGCTTTGGTGGCAACAGGCGCAACCCTTGGCTTTGATGCTACAGGTGGCGGTAATGATGGTAAGCTACCGGGGCAAATACTCGGAGCAATGGAAATAGCAGCTAATAAGACGGCTAAAGAGTACAGCCGTTATGGGTCTGATACTTACAAACAGGTATACATATATGGTGGTCTTGATCAAACACCGACTGTGTTGAATCGATCGTTTGGTATGCAGTGGGGTCTAGGAGGCTGGTTATTGACTCCGATGATTGGACGAATCGGGATGGAACGCTTTGGTCAGATGCGTGAGCGGGTCGCTAAAGAAATTACAACGACCTTTGCTAGCCATTACACTCAGGAAATTTCCTTTGAGGAGATGTTAAAGCCTGAGATTATCAAGGCCTACGCAAAGCAAGGTACTGGGGCGAAGTATTTAGTAAACCCTCACAAATAAAATAGAATTTTTAAATTCGCGAACTTGAGAGAATAATTATGCCTGAGATGACATTGTTAGGTTGGTTTCATACCATATTTGGTGTATTTGCACTGGTAACTGCGTTTTATACGTTGCGTCACTATAAAGTAATATCTATGGAGCACTTGCCAGGAAGGCTTTATGTGTACATTACTATTTTTGTCGCTGGGTCGTCTTTGGCGATATACAACCAAGGTGGTTTTGGTATAGCACACTGGTTGGGTGTACTAACTTTAGTGGCAGTTGCTGGTGGGATTGTGATGGAAAAGTTCACGCTATTCGGTGGCTTCTCCAAGTATTTTCAGGCCTTAGGTTACACCAGTACGCTACTGTTTCATATGATACCCGCAATTACTGATTTCTTAAGGCGCCTGCCAATTGGGGACCCGTTTGTGGATTCTTTTGAGGATCCCCTTATTCTGAAGTTTCATTTGGCATTTTTAATTATCTATTTGGTTGGATTAACCTTGCAGATAAGATGGTTAAAATCACAGCCTGCATCCTAACCTAATCTTGAAAAACATTTGCTCTCAGTCACAGCTTAGATAGATGCTAGTGACTGAGATGCAATTCCCTCTAGTGTCCGTTGGAAACGATCAACAGTGGTTTGGTCTGCAGTAACACTTTTCATTTCTTTTTTAATGCTAGAAATCACCTCTCCAACCGTAGATGATTTATTTGTCTTTATAAGCTCAGCTAGCTGTGAGAGTAGCTGTCGGACATTGTCTGCAGTGACTGATGATATAGCTTTGGCACGTTCAAATTGGTCCACATAAGCACTGGCTACAATGGGCATATCTGGCCATGCCATTGGAATTTGTTGTTGTGGATTGAATAATTTACTTGGACCCATAGCTGGATAGGCTAATGCCGCAGCTGCTATTTCATTAGCACTCAAGAACTCGCTGGGTAATAACTTTAATACATCTAAGCCGCGAGCTATTTCAGTGCCGTAGATAGCGCCTTGGTAATAATAAACCGACCAAAATCCGCCAGTTAGCAATTCTTTTTCATGGATTGGCCCGCGATCGAAATAGGCAATTTCGACTGGATTAGTTGAGTCGGTAAAGTCGATCACCGAGATTCCACCTTGGTACCAGGCTTGTATAAAGATATCTCGTCCAGGCACCGGAATAATAGACCCGTTATGAGCAACACAATTTTCCGTCTCTAGCTGTGGCGCTGGAATTTTATAATTGCCTTTAAATTCCAGTTTTTGGTCAACGATGTCATAGATGGCATCAGCACCCCAAGTTATTGGGTCCCAAGCACGGCAGCGGGCTCGGCCACCGCCTCCCCACTCATCGGTAAAGAGTATCTTAGTCCCATCATTATTAAAGGTTGCCGAATGCCAGTAGGCAAAGCCAGCATCTGTTACTGCATCGATTCTGGTCGGTTTTCGTGGATCAGTTATATCAAATAGAATGCCATTGCCAGAGCAGGCGCCAGCAGCTAAGTTTGCACTTGGAAAGACGGTAATATCATGACACTGGTCTGTGCGGTAGGTTTCTTGAGTATCATCTCCGTGATCACCACCGCGCCAAAGGCCCGCAAGCGCTCCAGTTTCAGGGTCTGCGAATACCGTTGGGCTATCGATGATGCGGGATTTTGAAGGATCATCCATAGGAATTTCAATTACATCAATGCGAAATAGGGCAGTGCGATCATCCCCCGGAGTGCCATCAATACAGTTTTCCAGTTCTTCTTCTTTGCGAACGCTAGATGTACCCGAGTTATAGACTAGTATTTTACCATCGGCGTCTGGGCCAGAAACCACTGAGTGGGTGTGTGAGCCGCGGCAGGTTTGTACAGCACCTACTTGGATAGGGCTAGTGATGTCAGAGATATCGAATATGCGAATACCGCGGAAACGTTCATCGCTGATATCTTCACTCACGCCTTGTAAACCGCAGTCTAGTCGACCACGTGTTTGTTCTACTGACATAATGAGCAGATCACCCACTATGGATACGTCACCTTGACCTCCAGGACAAACAACCGAAGACACTAAGTTCGGGATGCCAGAGTCTTGAAGTTGATACATGTTAAAACCATGGTAGCTTCCAGTAACGAGAAGATCATCACTAAAAGCCATGTCAGTATTAGAAAAGCTAAGCATAGGATAGCGTAGGGCATTCGCTGACTTCTGGGTTGTCTTGGGCTTGTCCTCTTCATCTACTTCATTTTCTAGAGCGGCCGCGCCACGAGCTGCTGGATTATTGGGATCATAAAAGCCTGGTGGCTTGCGCTGAGAGACGACTAGCTCTAGATTCAGAATTGCTTCTTCAGCGTCGAAAAGTCCGGGCGCTAAACCTGCCCGAGGATCGCTAGAAAGACCTACTAGTAGTTCATTCATGCGTTCGATTTCAACTGCTTGATCATTAGCTACATCTGAAACAAATTCATTTAGTAATGGGTCATAGGCTGACCCTGGCTGATCTCGTAACTCCTTGACCATTTTAATGGCCCCATCATGATGGGTGATCATCAAGCTTAGAAATAGCTCATCAAAGTTTATACTTTTTGAGTTTGCTAAGTTTGTCATTTGCTCTGCATTAGCCATGCCGACCATGCCGTGGCCCATATGTCCTGAATGATGATCTGCAGGGTCAGGCACCATCTCAGATCGTTCTTTTAGCCAATCTTGCATAAGCGTTATTTCATCGTCTTGAGAAACGTCTATGCGGCCAGCAAGATCTAAAACGTTTTCATTATTTGTCCTGTCAGATGCAAGGCGTGACATTAATAGTGCTTGGTGATGATGAAGAATCATTCCTTGCATGAAATGGACATCGGCGGAGCTGTAGGATGAATCAGCAATAGCTATTGCAGTGTCAGCGTCCAGAGCTTGTGATGGCTGGCCGGGTGCGCCGGGCTGGACTATGGGAGCGTTAATTTTCTCTATGGAAGCAAATACACAGGTACTTGATACAGCAACGAGAATGGCTATGGCCATTTTTTTTATCAAAATATTGAAGTGTCTCATGTATAAACTAGCGCTCCTCGGATATCGGTGTATTTAGATTTAAACTATTATTTAAGGGTAATTGTGTTTACATATTTACTGATCCAGCCACTTTATTATTAAAAGCAGTCAGAGTATATAGGCGCAGTTTCATGAATGTTGTGAGGCCATTCAACATTAAGAGAAAAAGTTGCCTAACCTCTTGTTGTAACACCACAGATTGTCAGTGGTAACAATTTTAAAATCAAACAGCAGGCAACCGCTCAAAATATATTGACATTGGTAGTGCCAATATGCAAAAGTCTAACATTACTAAATAACCAAGTCAGTGATGCATTAGATTATGAAAAAGATTATTGCAGTAATATTAGTGGGATTACTGCTGCTTTTCAGTTTGGGATTTTGGCAGCTATATTTCTCAAACAGACCGCCGTTGACGATTAATCCTCTGGTCCTCTCCGGGGATGGCAGTCAAATTGATTACTGTGAACTACCCATCCTTGATGGAAGGAGTAAGTTAGCCGCAGATATACCTAAAGGGAACACGCCCGATTGTGGTTATGACCATTTTCCTATGCCGATTTTGGCAGAGTGTACAGAGCCTTTAACAGAGCAAGCAGATGATATTAGGGGATTATGGAAAGCTGTGACCGGTAAGGTAGGTCATATTGAACGGGTTGAGCAATGTGGCTCGCGGGTAGTGGTAACCGCTGCGGGGATTATCCATGATGCAGGGCCAAACAGCTCTGGTGGCTTGACTTCAAACGATACTGAAGGTGCGGTTCTTTTTACCATTGGTGAGAAAGAATATTGCCCGCGCACATCTGCAGGTGTGAAGTGGAATGAAGGAGTGCTGGATTTTCATGTATTTGGTTGGGGGCCAGTTGTTGTTAAGCGTTACAGGGAAGGTGAACAACTGGTGTGGGAATATGCTGATGGAAGCACTAGTCGTATGGACAGAATTTGTTCACTACCCCAGGAATACAAAAAGCCCAAGCAAAGAGGGCCTCGTTATAAAATTTGGTAGGTAGCAACACGTTCATAATATTTCTAAAATAAGGAACGCCGTATGAAAAAAACTCTAGCAATCATGGTCGCGCTAATCGTTGTAACAGCGTCGATTGGCTGGTTTTTCCGTGTCGAAATATTACTGGGAGTGATTGAGTATCGCTATTCTTCAGTAGAGGTATCTGAACCGCGAGATATACCCTGGCAGCAAGGGCCAAGTGTGAGCACCACTACCAACCTAGAGCGTCCGCCTAATATTATTCTTATTGTTGCTGATGATTTGGGCTATAACGATATTTCAACCTTTGGGGGTGGTATTGTTCAAACCCCCAATATCGATCGTCTAGCCAAAGAGGGTGCTGTTTTTAATCAGTCTTACTCTGGGGCTAGCACCTGCGCACCTTCCAGAGCGATGATGATGACTGGTCGTTATCCTACTCGTACGGGTTTTGAATTTACCCCAACCCCCGCGGGGATGGGAAAGGCAGTCTCGTTTATTAGCGGTGGTATGGATAACAATCTACCGCCAGGTTTTTATGATGAGGAAATGGAAGCTAATCAACCACCCTACCAACTAAAGGGCCTACCGCCGGACGAAATTACGATTGCAGAAACGTTAAAAGATTCTGGTTACTACACAGCACACATCGGTAAATGGCATCTTGGCAATGACAATGGTATGGCGCCCCACGAGCAGGGATTTGATGATAGTTTACTAATGACAAGTGGGCTGTACCTTCCTGAAGATGACCTGAATGTAGTAAACGCAAAGATACCTTTTGATCCGATTGATAAATTTTTATGGAAAGCCATGACTTATTCGAACTCCTTCAATTCAGGAGATGTAAATCGGTTTAAACCTAAGGGGTATTTGACTGATTACTGGACGGATGAGTCTATTAACGTCATCAAAGCTAACAAGAACAGACCTTTCTTTCTTTATCTTGCACATTGGGGCCCTCATACACCACTGCAGGCTACACGCGAAGATTATGAAGCAGTGGGCGATATTAGACCCCATCGTAAACGTGTTTATGCCGCGATGGTTAGAGCGATAGACAGAAGTGTTGGCCGAGTCCTAGATACTCTTGATCAGGAAGGGTTGGCAGATAATACCCTGGTCATGTTTACTAGCGACAATGGTGGTGCGGGTTATATTGGTATTCCTGAGGTTAATCAGCCTTTTAGGGGTTGGAAAATCACCATGTTTGAAGGGGGACTGCGGGTCCCTATGATGATTAGATGGCCCACTAAAATTGCTGCTGGCATGGTAGTAGACACGCCTATAGCGCACATTGATGTAATGCCAACTTTGGCAGCAGCAGCTGCTGCGCAGTCAGAGGCTGCAGAGATAGATGGTGTAAACTTACTGCCTTTGGTAACAAGTCAGGGCGACCAAAGTTGGGATCGAGAAACGTTGTTTTGGCAGAATGGGCATTATCGGGTAGTGCGTCACGGGGACTGGAAGCTACAGGTGAATGACAGACCCACGGACGGATTACAGCATTGGTTGTTTGATCTTGCAAAGGATCCAACAGAGCAAGATAATCTAGCCGAGGCTCGTCCAGATAAGGTAAAAGAATTAAATAATTTGCTGGTCAATCATCAAGCAAATGCAGTGAGAACCCTCTATCCAGCTACAACTCAAATGCCGGTAATGGTTGATAAAACCTTAGCAGAATCTTTTGAGGAACGTGATGAATATGTTTATACGCCGAACTGATATGTTTTTGGAAAAGAGTATAAATTATTTGAATCTCTAGGCTAAACGAGACCCATTTTTAGCAATTTTGTCAGGTACAGCAAGTATGATGCTGCCATCATCCTGAAGAAATCCTGTCACGAGGCACTCAGACATAATGGGCCCAATTTGTTTTCTAGGGAAATTAACCACTGCAGAAATTTGTTTGCCAATTAACGCTTCAGGGGTGTAGTGATGTGTTATCTGTGCTGAGGATTTTCTCGTACCGATTTCATCCCCAAAATCAATGGTTAACTTAATCGCCGGTTTACGAGCCTCTTTAAATACTTCGGCGGTTACAACCGTTCCAACTCGCAATTCCACGCGCTCAAACTCTTGCCAACTTAAGTCATTCATTTGGGAACCCTATGCTTTTAACAGGTGATTTTTGTTCTTACTTTATTTGATCTTATTAAACCAGTTAAGGTTAATATTTTCACTAGATTAACTAGAGTAATTAGCATGTGTGATATGTTGTCTAGATTACTAAGTAATGTTTCATCGTGATCGTTAGGAGGAAGAAATGGCGATATCTCTTGTTGTAGGTGGCACCGGTTTGGTTGGCAGCTATGTATTGAAGCAATTGGCTTTGGTTGAGGAAAGCCCGATCGCCATATTGCGACGCAGACCAAATGACCTACCAGACAACGTAAAGGCTATTGAAGTAGATTTTGATGAACTGTTGGCTAGTGGGGACTTGCCGCAGTGTGATCATTTGTACCTCTGCTTAGGAACCACTATTAAGACCGCAGGCAGCCAGGCAGCATTTAGAAATGTAGACTTTAACTATTGTCTTGGTATTGCACAAATGGCAGCGAGCTCAGGCACATCGGTGATCAGCTTAGTGTCCTCTGTAGGCGCAGATGCAAACTCAAAGAATTTTTATTTGCGCACAAAGGGGCAGTTAGAGGAAGCAATAAAATTACTGAACTTTTCCAGCATTAATATCTACCGTCCAGGATTACTGATTGGAGATAGGCAAGAAAAAAGAAGTGCAGAGAAGGTTGGTCAACTGTTATCAAAAGTTATTGACCCTTTTTTAATTAGAGGATTAAGTCGTTATCGGAGTATAAAGGCTACTTTGCTGGCAAATACGATGATAGATAATGGTAATAAAGGTAAGGGCGTTAACTACTTCCATTTTAAAAACTTTAACACATGGTAGTTATTATGAACTTTGTTAAAGAATAATCTTGTGTTCACTGTTGATAAGTTACTCAAAGCGAAGACTTAACATTAGAATTCTGATTAAGTCTTTCATTTGTGCATAAGAGTAATTATTATTAACGCTCAACTATATCAAGGAGAGCTTTATGAAAAATGTATTTGTGATTGCAATGGTTTGTTTCGCTTTTTCTAGTTTTGCAGAAGTCTATGAGGATTATGCGCCTAGCGAAGAGCATGTTCAGTTAACTGTTGTGTCAGTAGAACCAAACTATTTAGACGATTACTTAGTAAAGCTAAAAAGAACTTGGGTTCGTGGTATGGAGATACAGAAGGAGCTTGGTTATATTGTTGATTACTCGGTTTACACGTCTGACAGTGCGAATAGTCCTAATGTTTGGTTAACTATTACCTATGAAAATATGGCGGCTATGCAACCAAGCGAAGAAAAATACAAAGCGATGAATAAAGAATGGATGAAGCGACACGGCGATGAGAATGAAGAGATCGATGAAATTTCAAAGGGCTATGAAGACATTCGAAAGATGGTAGATAGCCAAATTATTAACAAAGTTAATTTCAAATAGTAGATTCACCAAAATACCCCATGAAGTATCATGGGGTTGTGACCAAACTGATGGTCTTCAAAAGTATACAGACCTTAATTATCTGATTTTGCATTCTCGATTTTCGATTATAAATTTTCGCGACAGTCTTTATTGTCGGTTCTGAGCCTTTTCTGAGATCAATTGATTAATCGTTTTAATGATCTTAAAACGCCTCATATCTAGTATTAATAACAAACGTAGAGTAAATCTCATCGCTCGCGCAATCTTTATTTGCAATATAAGGTCTAAAATTATCATGGCAGAAAAGAGTTTGCTTTTAATACTGGGCAACCAGTTATTTCCTGTGGAAAGTATTCAAAGGGCCGGGACCAACTTTGTTTTCATGGCGGAGGATCTTGGTCTGTGCACCTATGAAAAACATCACAAGCTAAAAATACTTATGTTTTTAGCTGCAATGCGTGAAAAGCGGGACGAGCTTCTTGCAGCAGATTGTATGGTGGAGTACCTAGAAATTGAGCATGAGACTTTTGGTCAAACCTATGAAGAAAAGTTAGCGACCTGTGTTGCGGAGAATGGCATCACATCCCTGAAAGTGTTTGAAATCGAAGATAAAGACTTTGAGACGAGAATACATAACTTTGCACAGCAACAAAATTTACCCTTAACTGTTTTGCCCTCACCAATGTTTTTATTAGACCGTGAGGAATTCCTGAGGTTTACAGGTAAGTCTAAGGTGTTGCGCATGGGCAACTTTTATAAAGAGGTGCGCAAAAAGCTGGACTTGCTGATGGACGAAGACCAAAAACCACTTGGGGGTAAGTGGTCGTTTGATGAAGATAATCGCAAGAAAATCCCAAAAGGCCTCACGTTACCTGATTCTTACAAGCCCACTAAATCTCAATATGTCGAACCGTTAAAACTCATCATTGAGCAAACATTCCCTGACCATCCCGGCCAAATAGATGATGTGTGGATGCCGCTGACTCGTGCTGATGCCCTCAATAATATCGATTACTTTTTGCAGGTTAAGTTTGAAAATTTTGGTATTTATGAAGATGCTATTTTGCAGAATGATACCTTTATGTTTCACAGTGCAATTAGCCCTGGTTTAAATATGGGGTTAATTACCCCTCGAGACATTATTGACAAGGTGCTGGCATACACTGAGAAAAATGACGTTCCCCTTAACTCGGTTGAAGGGTTTTTGCGGCAAATCGTTGGCTGGCGGGAGTTTATTCGAGGGGTCTACCAACATCATGGCGAGACACAATTACAGAGCAACTTCTTTAACTTTTCGAATGCATTGAATCCAAGCTGGTATTCTGGTGAGACAGGGATTCCACCCTTGGATGATGCGATTAACTTCTCCGACCGCTATGGTTATACCCACCACATAAATCGGTTGATGGTCATATCCAATTTAATGACCCTTTGTGAAGTTCACCCTAAGAATGTTTACCGTTGGTTCATGGAGATGTACGTAGATTCCTCTGAGTGGGTAATGACGCCAAATGTCTTTGGAATGGGTACCTTCGCTGATGGGGGTATATTTGCTACCAAGCCATACATCTGTGGGTCAAACTATATTATAAAAATGAGCGATTATAAAAAGGGTGACTGGTGCAATGTTGTCGACGGTTTATATTGGCGATTTGTTAGCCGGCACATGGGGGTGCTAAAGAACAATCCAAGATTGTCTTTTATGCGCAAAACCCTTGAAAATATGAATAAAGAGCGCAAACAACGTATTTTTGCTTGCGCAGAAACTTTTATTTCGGGACATTGCCGCTGATTGGGTCAAAAAAGTTATTCGGTCACGCTATAAAAGTTTGAAATTCTCAGAAAATAATCTATAGTCTCAAATCTGCATATGCCTAACGGTGTTTTTAAGGGTTTCAGTTGTGTTAGATTCCAAACTCAATAAGTACTCTGCGCTGCTACTTCTGGTTGCAGTTCTGTTTGTGGGCAATAATTTAGCTCACGATGCTACCCATACCGTTTCAGCCCAAACGTCAGCTCAAGTTGAGTGTGACACCTGTCATGTGTTCAAAGGCACTTTAGTTTCTCAGGTCAGGGCTTTATTTTCTGTTCTGCCTTCTGTAGAACATTTATCCATGTCGCACATCTCTGCGGCTTTAAGTTCCCGATTCTCTGACTACCTCTCTCGAGCTCCGCCTAAACTTTAGATTTAATTTCAACTAATTACATTAAATTTAAATTTTTTCAGGAGGTTCTATGAACCCGCGTATTTGTGCTGCCGTAATGGCGAGCACCCTACTAAGTGTTAATACAATTGCAAATGAGATAGAAGAAGTGATCATCACGTCTTCTTTAATTGATCAAACCTTGAGTGATATCGAAAATCCACTTCATGTTGTAACTGGCGAGGATATTGAAACGACAGCTACTCAGAGTTTAGGGGAGTCCTTGGACGGCTTGCTAGGGGTTTCCTCGGCAGATTACGGTTCAGGTGTTGGCCAGCCAATTATTCGTGGTATGTCTGGAAATCGTGTAAAAGTCCTCAATAATGGCATGGTTGTGCGGGATGTTGCCGGAATTGGCGCTGACCATGTAAATGATGTTGACTTGAATAACATCCAGCAGATTGAGGTCGTGAGAGGTCCATCATCTCTACTTTATGCTAACGGCACCATCGGTGGCATTATCAATGTGGTTGATAACACTATTGCTCGAGACGATTTTTCTGACTCGGCACTAAAGATTGGCCTTGAAGCGCAATCTGTTAATGATGGCGACGGGCATAATTTGTCCTATCAAAATAATATCGGTGGTTTAAATATCAGTCTTGGATATAAAAATTCTCAGTTTGATAATTTTGATATTCCAAGCGGGGCTATTCTCCATGAAGAGGATCACGATGAGGATCATGACGAAGATCACGATGACCATGAAGAGGATGAAGGCTTCCTAGCTAACTCTGATTTTGAAAATAAAGCGTTGAAATTTGGAGTATCGAAGACAGGCGATTGGGGCTACTTTGGAGTGTCGGTCAATAGTGTTGAAAGTATTTATGGCATCCCTTTTCATGGTGAGCATGGAGATGAGCATGGAGATGAGCATGGAGATGAGCATGGAGATGAGCATGGAGATGAGCATGGAGATGAGCATGGAGATGAGCATGAGGGTGAAAGAATCTTCTCAACGACCGATTCACACGTAGTCAATTTAGAAGGTTCTTATGTCGTTAATAATAGCTGGTTGAAACAGGTCGACTATTTCCTTCGAGACACAGACTACTCATTAACCGAGCAACACGCGGAAGAAGAGCACGAAGGAGAAGAGCATGAGGGAGAAGAGCATCATGAAGAGGGACCTACAGTGTTCTCCAATGACGCTCGTGAGTATGGTGCTATTTTTGATTTATCAAATAGCGAAATTCTACAAAAAATTGCAGTTAATTTTGTAGAGGAAGATACGGCCATCGTGGGTGAAGAGGCGTTCATGAATCCAACAGCCTCTGAAGAAATGACACTAGGGTACTACGTGAGTAAAGAAGTTGATTTATTTCATTTAGACTTTGGTATTAGACACGACAGGACTCGCCGGAAAGGCTCAGTTAGCCATGACGACCATGATGACCATGACGATCACGATGATCACGACGATGATGAAGAACCAACCGCTTTTACAAAGGACTTCAATAGTACAAGTCTTGCGGTAAGCTTGGGCAAAGAGATCAATGACAAGTTTGAGCTAAATGTCACCAGCGGTATTGTTCAACGAGCCCCTTCAGCAGTTGAGCTGTTCATGAATGGACCGCATCTGGCTACTGGAAGGTTTGAGGTGGGTAACCCTGATTTAGAGGCTGAGCGGGCAACAAACTTTGACATAACCTTAGGCTATGAATATGCAGGAGTTTTTGGCGCTTTCACTCTATTTCAAAATCATGTCAGCAATTACATTTACCTTGAGGACGAAACTGAAGAAGAGCATGAAGACCATGAAGAAGAACATGATCATGGTGGTTTAATCCTAGCGAATTATCGGCAGCAGGATGCTGACTTCATTGGCTATGAATTTGAACTGGGTACCGTTATTGAGTTGGGTAATGGTGACCTTACTCTGACATTTGGCCGTGATTCAGTCACTGGAGATTTTCGAGATGAGAGCAACATTCCACGCATGACTCCTGATCGCAACATTTATGGGATTTCTTATGCCGCAAATGATTTTGAGCTAAATCTTGATTTAAAGGACGTCGAATCTCAGACAGATATTGGTACCAATGAAACTGTTACCAGTGCTTTTACAATGTTGGATTTCAACGCAGTAAAAACATTTGATATCGGTGGACAACGAACAGCGAGACTTTCTTTCTTTGCAAAGAATCTACTTGATGAAGTAGCTAGAAACCACTCTTCATTCGTCAAGAAAAAAGTGCCTCTGCCAGGGCGAAACATAGGAGTGAGGGTTCAACTAACCTTGTAAAAGGTTGCCACACTGCTAACGGTCTCGGGTTTTTGTTGTTACTTCAAAAACTCGAGACTGTCCTCTATCGCGCGGATCTGAGGCTGCGATCCAAGAGTCACCACTTCTCATAATTATTTGAACATCCCCATACTCAAATGAGTGAGGTTCCGACCGATATCCCCTCTCTAAAAGACCTGCAACAGTCGCTTTTGGAAGATACTGGCCAATGGTGAACCCGCTGTATGTGATGAGATCTGGTGGCACTAACTGATGATGAAACCGAGCAATGCCAATTGCTTCTTCAACAGACATGCCAAAATGTACGATGTTGGTAATCACCTGAAATACAGTGGTAAAAATAGTTGAACCGCCAGGGGTACCAAGAACCATCTCAACCTCTCCACCTTTCAGAACGATAGTTGGAGACATTGATGACAGCATACGTTTTCCTGGCTGAATTTCATTAGCTACGCTGCCCACTACACCGTAAATATTTGGTGTTCCGGGTTTGGCACTAAAGTCATCCATTTCATTATTGAGTAAAAAACCTGCACCACCGACCACCACGCCACTGCCATAATCCCAATTAATAGTATAGGTGTTAGAAACAGCATTGCCCCACTGATCAACAATGGAGTAATGGGTTGTATTGGGCGATTCTAATCCTGGGTTAACACTATCTAAGACCGAGATGGCTTTTGGGTTTACCTCTGCGGCTCTCCTAGCTAAATAATCATCATCAATCAGAGCATCAATATCAATATCAAAAAAATCAGGATCACCAAGATATTCAGCACGATCTGCAAATACTCTCTTTTCCATCTCAGCGACAAGATGAATATATTGAGCTGAGTTGTGCTCAACACCCTCAAAGAGCTCGGAGAGATAATCCTTCATCTTCAACAACTGAACGATTGCAAAGCCTCCGGAGCTGGGAGGCGGGGCAGATATGATTTCATAATCACGCCACCCAGCTCGCACGGGGGCACGCCATACGGCGGCATATGCGTCCAAATCTTCTAAAGAAATAAGACCGTTGCTCTTTTCCATTTGCTGGACAATAAGCGCAGCAGTTTCTCCGCGATAAAAATCATCAGCACCGAATTCAGCTATACGCCGAAGTGTGTTAGCAAGCTCTGGTTGCCTAAATAAGCTATCAGAACTGATGGAGTTAAAGTAGTCATTGAAGTTTGTTCTACCCTCAAAACGCTGCTCCATACTAAGAATACTTTCCACAAGTATTGGCGCAGGCATAAAACCTTTGTCAGCCAGCTCTATGGCTGGTTGAATGAGGTCCTTCCATGGCAACTGACCAAATCTTTGGTGAGCTTCCCAAAAGCCTGCCACCGTTCCGGGTACTCCGGCTGCTTGGCCCCCGATCAAGGTTATATTGTCGATAACATCGCCTTGATCATTAAGATACATATTCTTGTGAGCGGTTAGTGGCGCTTTTTCGCGATAATCAAGAAATGCAACTTCCTGATCTATCTTGATAGTCATGAAGCCACCGCCACCAATGTTCCCTGCATCAATAAATGTGACTGCCAGAGCAAAGCCAGCAGCTACAGCCGCATCAACCGCATTGCCTCCTGAGTTAAGAATATTTTCAGCAATTTCTGCACCATAGCTGTCAGATATCGCAACAGCCGCGGTACTAAAGGACTTCTTTGGTGTGGTATTTAAGTCTGTCGGACTTGGATTAAAAGAAGGCTGGCAACCTAGTAGGGCAGGGACAGTAATGAGGATGCCCATTAAATGAGATAGTTTGTTTACCATAGGAAAAGCTCTACAAAATGTACACGGAGTCGTTAGGGTGATTTATTGATGTACTGCTTAAACACAGTCTTCCGATAAGGTAACATTTTAAAGTCTGATTGCGAACGTATTTTTGCGCTAAAAAATCTATCAAATCTGGTAGCCACTGTTATGGTGCCACCTTAAAGATATGCATTTAGAGCTTGCATAGTAGACTATATGTTAATTTTCAGAGTACCAACAGAGTGATAAGTAAATGGGTAAAAATAGCGAGGTTTGCAAATGGAGAGTAACTGGTCGTTTATCCTAGGTTATGAAATAACTTTGTAGGCAATCAAGCAAGAAACCTTATTTCTTAAAATCTGGCTGCTTCTTTATTGCTTGCTTGATTAGTAATTGGTGGGTTAGGCTTGAATTCAGTTAATCTATTCGTATTGAAGGATGTGAGACGTGACAAGTTATCTATTTTTGATGGGAGCTATTATTTTAGAGGTCGCGGGAACACTCATGCTCCCGCTGAGTCAGAACTTTTCAAAACCTATTCCGACTGTTACTTTAGCCATTCTTTTGGCGTCCTCCTTTTATCTTTTAACACACGCGGTGAAGGTTATACCCCTGTCGGTGGTTTATGCTACGTGGAGTGGAGTAGGCGTGTTCTTAGTAGCCATCATGTCGTACGTCCTTTATGGAGACTTACTCAAGTGGCCAGCAATTCTTGGTTTATTTCTAATTGTTGGCGGTGTGGTATTGGTCAACACCTTTAGCGTCCCTCACTCCTGAGAACAAAGATTATTCAGCTCGCTGGAGGCTTTCACATTTATGTCAGATAAAACAACTTCAAAGGGATGGTTTAGGTCGGCCTTGAGCAAGCTCAATAGAGTAGTGTCAGAGGATATGTCTGAGTATGACGAAGACGCTGATTATGATACTCGAGTAAAGTTGCCAGAATGGCAGCTAGCCGCTTTAAAGAAGCGCAAAAGAGACCAGAAATGCCAACAAAAATAGTTAGTCAGAGTTGAAAATGACGACGTGCCGCAGATCAAATTGCACGGGAAGTTCATCACCAACTGCAATATCAACGTGACTGTGAGTTAAGCAGGGTACAAGTTGACCATCGTTCAGAGCTAATTCATAAAGGTAGTTAGGTCCGAGGAAAGATTTAGAAACAATTTCTAGCTTCGTATCGGACGTATCGTCATATGCAATATCATCAGGTCGTACTAGTAATTTAACGGTGTTGCCGAAGTCTTCAGGGAGCGTGTTAAGAGACAGGCTACCCAGGTTATTTCCCAATAAGCCTGCTGCATCAATACCCACGTTGATAACGGCACCTTTTCCAATAAAGTCCGCTGCAAATAGACTGCCTGGTTTGTGGTACAACTTATATGGGGTATCTACTTGCACAACATTCCCAGCATTGAGCAGTGCAATCTTATCCGCCATAGCGAAGGCCTCATCTTGGTCATGGGTGACCATGAGCGCAGTGACCTTGTTTTTCTTTAACAGCGATCTCACTTCAGCCGCTAACTGAGTTCGAAGTTCCGCATCTAGGTTAGAAAACGGCTCATCGAGCAACAAAATTTGTGGATTTGGAGCTAATGCTCTTGCCAGAGCAATTCGCTGTCGTTGTCCGCCGGATAACTCATGAGGGAAGCGTTCTGCGACACTTGCTAGACCAACAAGCTCCAACATTTCAGTAATACGTAGGTTTTTTTCTTTACCTGAAAGATTGTTGAGGCCAAAACCAATGTTCTTATTAACATTTAGGTGCGGGAAGAGAGCAAAATCTTGAAATACCATACCCACAGCTCTATCTTCCGGAGCTTTGGTGTGTTTTGGTGTGCTGATAAATTCTCCATGCAGACTGATACTACCTGTCGACACAGACTCGAACCCGGCAATGGCTCTTAGCAAGGTAGTTTTACCGCATCCAGAGGGTCCTAGTAGACAGCCAATTTCACCCTCTGCTAAAGAAAAAGTAGCATCAGAAACCGCGGCCATGGCTCCATACTTGACGGTTACTTGATCTAAGATTAATTGGTTATTCATTGGTCGAGCGCTCATTAAGAATACTTTTAGTGATTAGTAGTACCGGCAACAGTCCAATTATAACAATTGCGAGCGCGGGAAGTGCTGCATCAATTAAGCGCTCATCAGAGGCGAGCTCATAAGTTCGAACCGCCAGCGTATTAAAATTGAATGGTCTCAAGATTAGCGTGGTCGGTAGTTCTTTTAACACCTCTACGAAGACTAATAAAAGCGCGGTAAGCAGGCTAGTTCGCAGTATCGGCAAATGGACACGGCTGAGGACCCTGGCGGGTGTTGCGCCCAAAGAACGAGCCGACTCGTCGATACTGGGCTTGATGGCGGTCAACCCAGAATCTACGGTATTGAGAGCAACAGACAAGAATCTAATGACATAGGCAAACACTAGGATTCCTATGGTGCTGCTTAACAAAAGCCCGGTGGGGTAGTTAAACCATGCTTTACTGAGAAAATCGATTTGATTATCGAGCCAAGCGATTGGGATTAGCACACCAACCGCAATGACCGTACCCGGAACTGCATATCCAAGGCTGGCAACTCCTACAGCGCCAAGCTCCAATCGTGAATTGAAGACTCTTTTTGTGTAGGCTAAAAATATTGCGATTATTAAGCAACAAAGAGATGCCAGCGATGCGAGAGCAAAACTATTAAAGAGTAGGCTTAAAAAGTCTCCGTTGAAGTTTTCCTGCAAACGGGTTGCTGCCCAAAGAGCCAACTGCCCTGCAGGGATAATGAACCCGAGAGAAACAATTAGAATCCCAATCGATAACGCCAGTGTTGCGCGCCAACCCTTAAGTTGCATACGAGCCATTTTTTTTTGTGCGGAATCATGATGGAATCGAAGTCGTTGCCGAGACCATCGCTCCGCCAGAATAAGAGCAAATACAAATAACATTAAGAATGCACATAATTGAGCGGCGGTAGTCAGATCTCCGAGGCCATACCAAGTTCTAAAAATGCCTGTGGTAAAGGCATTAACACCGAAATAAGCGACTGTTCCATAGTCGGCGAGGGTTTCCATCAGCGCCAGGCTAACCCCAGCGACAATGGCTGGGCGGGCCATTGGGATAGCTACTTGAAAGAGAGTTTCCCAAGGTCTCTTTCCTAGATTACGACTGACCTCGAGAACTGCGGTTGACTGTTCAATAAAGGCGACTCTGACTAGCATGTAGACGTAAGGATAAAGTACTAATGAAAGCATGCAAATAGCGCCGCTGAGAGACCTTACTTGAGGAAAATAGTAGTCTCCATACTGCCAATCAAAGATTCCCCTCAGAAGACTCTGAATGGGCCCAGAGAAGTCTAATATCCCTGTGTAAGTGTAAGCAATAATGTAGGCTGGCATAGCCATGGGTAGTAAAAAAGCCCATGAGAGAATCTTACGCCCTGGAAAATCACACATTCCCGTGAGCCAAGCGGCACTTACGCCTAGCAGTAAAGTGCCAACGCCAACACCAATCATTAGAATCAGAGAATTTGTTACATAGTCCGTTAGCACGGTTTCGAAAAGGTGTTGCCAGGCGGTTGAAAACGGTAGTAACAGGCTGGCAAATATAACTAACATCGGCAATGCAATAATTGCTGTGACAATCAATAAACTTGTGCGCCAACCGTGACCTGAAGGCTGTCTAGTGGAGTTCAAGGATGGCATTCGAGAGTTTATTTCCAACCCGCACGATCCATGGCTTTAATAGCCTCAGCATTGTTACGTCCTAATTCAGTGACGTTAATGGTGTCTGCCTTAAACGAACCCCACGATTCCAGAGTACTACTGACTTGTACAGCATCTCGTACCGGAAACTCATTGTTGCGATCCGCGTACCATTGTTGACTCTCATCAGATGCCAAGAAACTGATAAGCTGTTTCGCTGACTCGATATTCTTTGCGGCTCGGGTGACCCCGATACCAGAGATATTGATATGAGTACCGCGACCTTTTTGATTGGGCCAGAATAGAGCTACCTTACTTGCCGCATCTTGTTGAGTTTTGTCACTGGATGAGATCATTGCTCCCAGATAGTAGCTATTGACGATTGCCACATCACATTGTCCGGCAGCAACGGCTTTGATTTGATCTCTATCCCCACCCGCTGGCGGGCGGGCGAAGTTACTCACTAATCCCGCAAGCCAAGTCTCAGTATCTGCCATCCCTTGAGTGGCGATCATGCCGGCTACCAGTGATTGATTGTAAATATTACTGGACGAACGAATACAAACTCTGCCTTTCCAAGTTGGTTCTGAAAGTGCCTCGTAGCTACTAAGTTCACTAGGTTGTACTCGATCTTTGGCATAAATCAAAACCCTTGCACGAACGCTCAGTCCGTACCACTGACCATCTAAGCTACGAAGATGAATCGGAATTTTATTATTCAGATCAAAAGATTCGACTGCTTGAAGTACCCCAGCTTCTTGGGCTCGATAAAGTCGCCCGGCATCAACGGTTAATAGTAAATCTGCTGGAGAGTTCATTCCTTCGCTTCTTAATCTTGTAAGTAGGGCGTCACCTTTACTTGTAACCATATTTACGTTGATGCCAGTCTTCTGAGTAAACCGGTCTAAAAGAGGTTTTATCAATGACTCTTGCCGAGCCGAATAAATGTTTACTTCATCTGCAATTATTGACTCTATTGGCGCAATACCTACTAGGCTAACAACTATTGTGGTAATAATGGTATGAAATAACGAGGTAGAACGTTGCATGAAAGAGTCCTTTTTGGAGCACATCTATATGAGAACGGTTATTATTATCATTTACGCGAAAAAAGCAAGTCAGGTTTGTATCTTTGCTGAATAATCTACAACCCTCTGTTAGTCTAAACAGCTTGTAACTAGGAGTTAACTTGATGAATAATTTTTGGCCAGTGCGAGTTTTACGCTTTGTCTCAGTGTTTTTTATACTCTCAGTTTGTCTGGGAATGTATTTTTATCCTGGAGGTAACATACATAACCCAGCTCAGGCAGGCTATTCTTTTACTCACAATTTTTTAAGTGATCTTGGGGGATATCATTCACATTCAGACGAGGTGAATTTTATTTCAGGATTTTTCTTCAATATGTCGATGTTTTTTTTCTCGGCGGTGGGAGTAGCTTTTCTTTATATACGTGCTTTATTTCGCGATGACCATATTAATACACGGCTTTCGTTTGTCGGTTCTTTGTTCTTTTTTGTAGGAACTGTTTTTTTTGCGGGTGTTGGTTTGACGCCCTATGACCTCTACCTTGATTTACATGTGTTTTTTGCTGTCAACGCATTTAGATTATTAGTGCCCGCTGCGTTGCTGTATTTGATCGTTTTACTACGAAGCGAAGTAGATAACCGCTTCGCTTGGGTCACAGCTGGATACTTGCTCTGTGTTGTTGCCTATGTTGGTTACCAGTTATTAGCTGGAAATCCTTTTGACAGTTTAGATGAAATGGTCAGGCAGGCTACAATTCAGAAGCTCATAGTGATAGCTAGTGTAGTTAGTATATTCTCATTGAGTTTTGCCTTTCAAAAGCAGTTAGACATCATTGCTGCAAGATCTAAGATCTAAGATCTAAGATCTAAGATCTAAGAGCTGAGATCTAAGAGCTGAGATGGAGAGCTATATTAAAGTTGGGCATAAAAAAAGGGATGCCAGTTGGCATCCCTTTTTCTTGTAGCGGTTAAGTCTGAATACATATCAAACTTAATTTTCTATGAACTCATTAACTGAGTTTTAGAAGTTGTAGCCAGCACTAACGTACCAGAAAGCACCTTCAATACCCATTGGCGAAGTCTCATAGTAGATAGCGCCAAGAACATTACCCGGGACACCTTCTGCCACTGCACCTGCTGAACCATCAATCTTCTCTGCTTCTTGATCGAAGATATTCTGAGCACCAACAGAAACGTTGAAGTTATCGCTTATGTCATAAGTAACTTCTACGTCAACTGTCATTGCTGAATCAGCATTAGTACCAAACCAGTCAGCATGCACTGCGTAATACTCGCCAAAATAGTTGGCTCTTACAAATGCACTAACATTTTCCCACTGTTGGTCCATGGTGAAAGTTGCGCGATGGTTAGGAAGACCTTCTTCCAAACGCTTCACTTTGCTATCACTAGTCACATTACCTTGGTCTGACACTTCGGTATCAGTGTAGTTATAAGCCGCACTAAAGTCAGTACTTCCACCCATCAGGTCAGCACTGTAAGTAGCAACAATGTCTAATCCTGAGGTCTCAGTGTTGAAGTCGTTAGTAAAGTAGTTCACTTCACCAATTAGCTCAGCATTAGGAATGCCAGCAGCAGTCATCGCGGCACGCTGTGCATCCGTTGGAGCTGCGTTACTGGTTAGTCCGATACGATCGTCGACTTCAATGTTGAACCAGTCAGCTGTTAGTTCTACTTCACCTAAAGTGGCTACGATACCAAATGCAAAGCTCGTAGATTCTTCAGGTTGAAGCTGCTCAGCTCCTAGCTTGAACCCTGGAAGAGTTTGAGCCTGGGTTAACTGACCATCAACAAGAGTAGTCTGAGTGTTTACAACGTTGGCCTGACCCTGAGTAGGTGCACGGAAACCTGTACTGTGCGATCCACGAAGAGCAAGATCATCAGTCAACTGGTAGTTGAACGCTAACTTATAGTTCGTTGTATCAAGGCCACTACTGTAGTCTTCGTAACGAATGGCACCTTGAACTAACAAATCGTCAGATACTTGGTTTGAAACGTCACCATAGACCGCATAGTTACGACGTGAGAACGCACCGGCAGAATCTGGTGAGAAACCGGCAAAACCGTGAGAGCCTACGTTGAATCCTTGAATTGCATAAGGGCCTGCTACCCAAGAAGATTCTTCTCCTGAAATAACGGAGAAAGTAGTCTCTCTCCACTCATAACCGTAAGCAACGCTAGTAGAGCCGTATTCTTTAGACATATCAACGTTAAAGGTCTTAGCTAACTGAATGTAGCTACCAGTTTCGAAGTTACGTGGTGAGTCAGGACCCATGGACGGGTTGAACGTGTTGTTCAATCCAAAAGACGCTTCGTTACGACCAACCGATCCGCTGATATCAAAAGAAGTTCCAGCCAATGGTCCAGCTGCAAGCTCTCCGCTTCTACCCATCGTGAAAGATGAGTCAGTGATATTGCCCACAAATCGTGGAGTATAACCACCAGGTGCAGCTTGGTTAAGGATGTAGCAATTTGGATCTGCAATAACTGCATCACGACCAGCGTAATCAGATGGGTCAAGAGCTGTAGGACAGTTACCAGACATGTCGCCAGTAACATCAGCTATTAGACGAGTTCCATCACCTTTGGTGAAAACGCCGCCACGGCCATCAGGGTTACGGTAGTAGAATCCACCATCGATATCTCGCTCAGAGTAGTTACCAAACATATAGGCTTCTCCGCCATTACCCAGATCCAAGCCTGAGTTGAAGAAGAAAGTAACGTCATCATCAATGATTGGCGCACCCCAAATTTGAGCTGGGCGAGTCACTGAGTTGTTACCTGCGTCAATCAGTGACTGAGCATCTGGACGCTGAACGCTGCGCGAAGTAGCTTCATTTTCTTTCATCTGGAAGCTAATGTTCATAAAGCCTGCATCGGTAAGAGGCATGCCAAAGTTACCCATGACTACAGTCGTGTCGCCATCACCTTCACTGAATTGACCTTGCTTAACTTTCAAGCTTCCGCCTTCGGCAGAGTCGTTCAATACGAAGTTGATTACGCCAGCAACAGCATCAGAACCGTACTGTGCCGCAGCACCATCACGAAGAACTTCTACTGATTTTAGAGCGATACTCGGTATTACAGAGATATCTGGACCCTGTGAACCATCGTTTACACCGCCGCCTTGGAAGGCGATAACTGATGCACGGTGACGACGCTTGCCGTTAACCATGATCAATGTACTGTCAGAAGACAGACCACGAAGGTTAGCTGGACGGATCATGCTCGCCGCATCACTAATCGGCTGTAAGTGAACGTTTAATGAAGGAACAGCGCTTTGAAGCTGCATCATCAGATCGTTACTACCAGCTCTTCCGAGCTCATCGGCACTGATAACGTCAACTGGGACTGGTGAATCACCAACAGACCGTGGCGCTCCACGAGAACCTACAACTACAACCTCTTCCAAGGTGGCAGTAGTCTCAGCCGCCGCTGGTAATACAACACCACCAGCAATTATTGCAGCTGCAATAGTGTTAATTTTCCAAATATTTTTAGTTTTCATAATTCTCCCCTAGAGAAATTGATAACATGTTTAATTTCACTCGATAAAGCTGAGCTTTTAAAATCACAACCCCTAATATTAAAGGATTTTTTACTCGGGATTACACCTCTAACAAAATAGAATGCACTGGATGCATGCCCCAGAGGTCGCCATACTACAGGAAATACTAATTAAATCTACCGTTATAATTGTATCCTGCGCCCGGCTTCTCAAAATTGTGGACTGCTTGTTAAAAACAAACTTAGTGGCTAGCTCTAATCCTTCGTTGTCGAATTAGTAAAGTAGTACACTAAGATCTGTGTCATGGGGGATTTTTGAATGAGATGATGTCATGATATCGTTATAAAAAAGAACGACTGCAGTATAATCCGACACTAAATAATCCGACATTAAGAACATGGATGCTACCTTGCCCACAGATGATCATTTTATGAAAAGAGCGCTTAAATTAGCTCAGCAGGCTGCCGATCGAGGTGAAGTGCCTGTGGGGGCGGTAGTAGTAAAAAATGGCGAGATAATTGGTCAGGGACATAATCAACCAATCGCGAGCCATGACCCCACTGCTCATGCTGAAATTATCGCGATGCGTGATGCCTCAAAGAACTTAAGTAACTATCGATTAACTGGCTGTGATATTTACGTTACGATTGAGCCATGCACGATGTGTGTGGGTGCGATGGTTCACGCTCGTATTAGGCAAATCTTTTTTGGAGCTTTAGAGCCAAGAGCGGGCGCGTTAACCAGTCAATTGCAGCTAATGGAAGATGACCTCTTTAATCATTCCATCCTTTGGGAAGGGGGAATTCTGGCTGATCAGTGCGCTAGAGTTCTGAGAGATTTTTTCCGTCAAAAAAGATCATAAAACTCTTGCTACTACACTAGATCGATGGCAATTGGGTGTTTTCCCAATCAGCTTTAGTATCAGATTCTGGCTTCTTTAGAGGTAAGCTTTGCTTTGATAGCGAATGAAGTTGCAGATAATGTTGATAATACTGAATATTGTCTACGTATAAAACAGGCTCTGCTCCTCGAGCATAGCCATGCTTTAACTTAGAGTAATATTCTTTTTTACTTAATAAAGGTAGATACTCGCGAACATCTTCCCACTTATCAGGGTTTCTACCGCTGCGCTGGGTTAGGATTCGCGCATCCTCTAAATGCCCAAACCCTACGTTATACGCAGCTAGAGCCAAAAGTGTGCGGTCTGGCTCAGTAATTCTGGTAGGTAATTTGCGCTTAAGCTTAATAAGGTAGGCTGTTCCCCCTTGAATACTCTGTTCGGGGTCTAGGCGATTAGATATTTTCATTTCTCTAGCTGTATCAAGTGTGAGCATCATAAGACCGCGGACTCCTGTCGGCGACTTCGCCCGAGGGTCCCAATGAGATTCTTGGTAGGAAATTGCAGCTACAAACTCCCAATCTAAAGAATGCTTTTTGGCGGCTTGACGAAATAGAGGCTCATAGGTTGGTAGCCTTAATTCGACTAATTTGCCCAGTCTTTTAGAGTCAGCAACTGAGAAATTATCGCTCTGTGAAAGAAGTTGAGTCTTTAGTGCAACCATTTGACCGCTGGTCCTGAAGTGGTCTAGAAATTGATTGGCGGCTGCCATTAATGTCCCATCGCTGTGAGCAGCAAAAGCCCAGGATACGGGTTCAGATTCTGAAATATCAAAAGCTAACCCAGCTCTAGGGTAGATATGGCGGTTTACCAAATAAGCGATGGAGTCTACGACAGCATAATCCACTCCACCACTGTCCACCATTCTCATTAAGTCATTCATCTCAAGATCTTCTTGCTCGCGCCATATCAGCGACGGAATATTTTCTTTGTGGTACTTCAATCTCTCACTATGGGATGAACTTGTCACAACAAGAAGATCGCCATCTAATTCTTCCAAGGCTTTTGGCTTTGCTGTACCGCGCCGATAAATTAATTGCTGAGTAACATCAAGATAAGAGTTAGAAAACACTAAAGATCCACTGCGAAGCTTTGTTTTGACTAAGTTGGCTGCCGCGAAATCACCTTGGGGGCCACCTATAGCGAGAAGTAAACCTCTCAGGCTTGGCTTAACTTGAACTACTAAATCGACCTGCAGGCTATCGGCAAATGCTTTTGCCACAATATAGTCAAAACCATTTTTTCCTCGCCCGTCCTCAAAATAGGTTGTTGGGCCGGGTATGGTAAGCATAACTAAGGCGCCTTTGCTTTTTACCCGCTCAAGATCGGACATTTGCCGGCTACTTGAGAGATAAAACACCAGCGCGGTAGCAAGGAAAAAAAGAATCGTTCGGTTACGGATTCTTCTGACTCTTTTAGATAGTTGACGCATAGCTTTATCCAGTATGCTCCCGAAGATTTAAGCAATTTATCCCGTTAATCAAAATCCTATGCGAAATATTGTACATGGTTTACTAAATTCTATCTGCCAAAGAAGGATTTTTTCCGATAGAATATGCGCTTCCCAACCTTGATGATTTTGAGATTTAAACTCCATGATGATCCTTAGCGGCGCACCATCACTTTCTGCGTTTAGGCGCCAAAAGTTACTCGCAAAACTTCAGGCCTCTGAGGTTTCCATCAACTCAGTAAGTGCTGAATATGTTCATTTTGTGGAAGTACGCGAGCCTCTTGGTTCGAGTGAGGTTGAAACGTTAGAGGCCCTTCTTACCTATGGACCATCCCATGAGCATGCAGATAATAGAGGTAAGCTATTGCTGGTTGTTCCTCGCCCTGGAACCATATCTCCTTGGTCAAGTAAGGCTACAGATATTGTCCACAACTGCGGATTAGAAAGTGTTGTTAGGGTTGAGAGAGGAACTGCTTACTATATTGAATCTGACAAGATTTTATCACAGCAACAATTGGCTGCAGTGGGAGAATTACTCAGCGATCGTATGGTGGAAGCTGTTCTCTCTGACTTATCTCAGGCTGAGGCATTATTTAGTCATGAAGAGCCTTCTCCGTTGACATTAGTTGATGTGATTGGCGGGGGTGCCGATGCTTTGAGACTAGCAAACGTAAACTTGGGTTTAGCCTTGGCGGATGATGAGATAGATTATTTGGTTAATAGCTTTAAAGATTTAGAGCGCAACCCCTCTGACACTGAGTTGATGATGTTTGCTCAAGCAAACTCAGAGCATTGTCGACATAAAATATTTAATGCCAGCTGGACTATCGACGAGGTCAATCAAGAGCATTCACTTTTTGGAATGATTCGCAATACCAATGCCCTTAATGGTGACAATGTGTTGTCTGCATACTCGGACAATGCCGCCGTTGTGGTGGGTTCAGAAGGTGGTCGTTTTTATCCTAACCCAATAACAAGAGAGTACAGTTATAGCCACGAACCAGTTCACCTATTAATGAAGGTTGAGACTCACAATCATCCTACAGCGATTGCTCCCTATTCTGGTGCAGGGACAGGCTCAGGAGGTGAAATTCGAGATGAAGGTGCTGTTGGTCGAGGATCAAAGCCCAAAGTAGGTTTAGTAGGGTTTACAGTGTCTAATTTACAGATACCTGAGTTCATTCAACCTTGGGAAACTGACTATGGGAAGCCTGATCGCATTGTATCGGCACTGGACATTATGATAGAGGGTCCAATTGGTGGTGCCGCGTTTAACAACGAATTTGGCCGTCCCAATATTTGTGGTTACTTTAGAACATTTGAGATGGACTTTGCAGGCGATCGAAGGGGATATCACAAACCAATAATGATTGCCGGTGGGTACGGGAATATCCGAGAAGACCATGTTGATAAACCAGAATTTGAAGCTGGCGCCCAATTAATAGTGCTGGGTGGCCCTGCCATGCTTATTGGTTTGGGTGGGGGAGCAGCATCCTCAATGACCACGGGAACCAGCTCAGCTGATTTGGATTTTGCTTCGGTACAGCGCCAAAATCCCGAAATCGAAAGACGTTGCCAAGAGGTCATAGATTCTTGTTGGCAATTAGGTAATACCAATCCCATCGCGTTTATTCACGATGTCGGAGCTGGGGGCCTTTCAAATGCCTTGCCTGAATTAGTTAAAGATGGAGGCACAGGAGGTCGCTTTGATCTGCGCGCCGTACCCAATGATGAGCCTGGGATGTCCCCAGTTGAAATATGGTGCAATGAAGCGCAGGAGCGTTATGTTCTAGCTGTTATGCCGGGCGACTTAGATAGATTTGTTGCAATTTGTGAACGTGAGCGCTGTCCTTATTCAGTAGTAGGAGAGGCGACTGAAGCCAAGAGCATAATGGTTGTTGATGACCATTTTGATAACAAGCCAGTAGATTTACCGATGTCGGTACTGTTTGGCAAGACACCTAAAATGCATCGTAATGCGACTAAGTTACAGCAAACTTGTGACGAGTTTTCTGGGCGCGATATAGATATTAGTGAGGCGGTTTCTCGTGTTTTGCGCCATCCATCGGTCGCTAGTAAAAGCTTCTTAATCACAATTGGTGATCGGACTGTTAGTGGCATGGTTGCGCGCGACCAAATGGTGGGGCCTTGGCAAGTACCGGTAGCAGATTGTGCTGTCACAACTGTGACCTATGATAGTAATGCTGGTGAGGCCATGGCGATGGGTGAGCGTACTCCCCTTGCTTTGGTCAATGGACCTGCATCAGGGCGTATGGCAATTGGTGAGGCATTAACCAATATTTGTGCCGCCCGAATAAATAATATTAAAGACATTAAATTATCTGCGAATTGGATGTGTGCTGCTGGATCCCCTGGTGAGGATGAAAAGCTTTACCGTACCGTGGAGGCAGTCGGTATGGATCTTTGTCCCAAACTGGGTATTACGATACCTGTGGGGAAGGATTCAATGTCAATGCGCACAGCATGGCAGTCAGAAGGGCAAGATAAATCCATTACCTCACCTCTGTCACTAATTATCACCGGATTTTCTTCTGTGTTGGACGTCCGTAAAACACTTACTCCTCAGCTGCGAACAGATTGCGGTGAAACTGAATTGTTGCTGATTGATATGAATCAGTGCGCCAATCGCTTGGGTGGTTCTATTTTGTCTCAGGTCTATTCTGAATTTGGTACTTCAGTGCCAGATGTTGATAGTCCAGATGCTTTACTTGGTTTCTTTAATGCAATGCAAGAATCCATTGAATTGGGAGATATTCTGGCATATCACGACAGATCCGATGGAGGACTTCTAACCACTCTTGCAGAGATGAGCTTTGCAGGCCATGTTGGTATCACTGTAGGCCTTGATGCTGGTCTGTGCGGTCCAGATAACAATATTGTAGCGGCATTATTTAACGAAGAATTAGGCGCAGTCATTCAAGTCAAGGCGGACCAAGTCGAGGAAGTGTCTCAGCGATTTAAGTCTGCCGGCACCTCGATCATAAATCTAGGTGGTCTCAATGACAGTGACCGAATCGAGATTAGGCAACAGGGCGAGATGATTTTTGCTGAGAGGCGTGATGTTTTGCAAAGTGCTTGGAGTGAGACGTCTTTCCAAGTTGCATCCTTACGGGATAATGCTGACTGTGTTCGTCAAGAATTCGATCGTATTGAAAAAACAGATCTAGGACTTTCGGTTAGCCTAACCTTTGATTTGAATGATGATATCAGTGCGCCTTATATAAAGAGGGGATCCAAGCCAAAGGTGGCAATTGTGAGAGAGCAGGGGGTTAATAGCCACCTTGAGATGGCAGCGGCTTTTGATCGCGCTGGATTCACCGCGGTTGACGTGCACATGAGTGACCTGCTGGCTCAACGGCATTCATTGGAGGATTATAGCGGGATGGTAGCCTGCGGCGGATTCTCTTATGGTGATGTGTTAGGAGCAGGAGAGGGTTGGGCAAAGACAATATTATTCAATAGTCAGTTACGAGATCAGTTTGAGCAGTTCTTCATTCGCCATGATACGTTTAGCTTAGGTGTATGCAATGGCTGTCAAATGTTGAGTAACCTGAAGTCGCTCATTCCAGGTGCAGATCTGTGGCCTCGGTTTGTGCGCAATCTCTCCGAACAATTTGAGGCGAGGTTCTCTCTAGTTCGGGTTGAGTCTTCAGAGTCTGTTTTGTTGAACAGCATGGCCGGGTCTATTATGCCTATTGCTGTCTCTCATGGTGAAGGTAGAGCTGAGTTTTCCTCGCCTGAAGATTTGATTAAATTAAATAACAATCATCAAATAGCACTGCGTTTTATCGAAAATGACTACGGAATTGCGTCTCGTTATCCGGCTAATCCTAATGGATCTCCTGAGGGGTTGACTGGTGTTACTTCGACCGACGGGCGAGTTACATTAATGATGCCGCACCCTGAAAGGGTATTTCGATCGGTACTTAATTCTTGGCATCCTCACGATTGGGGTGAGCACAGTGCTTGGATGCGAATATTCCGAAATGCGCGACAATTTGTAGACTGATTGATTTTAATAAAATGATATTAAAGCATTTGTAATCATAGGTACTTTAATCGATGAATAAGATTAAAAACGAGCCAGAATTAGTAAAAAAAGCCCTTCAAATTGGTGCGGTTTATGCACAAAAACGGGGTTATGGTGAGATTGAAAATCAAGACTCACTCAAGCTTAAAGTAGAATTTGTGTATCGAGTTCTGATTGAAGATAAACTGATTCAACCCTTAGCTAAAGATCAGATTAGTGACCCTAATATGCGGCACAAATTAGCGTTATGGATTTCCAGGCAGCTTCCTGCTGACCACCCTTTGTTGAAGTAATTTTTAATTTAACTCACATTTAGTCAATTACTCAACTGGTTAAATGTTGAGTCTGATTGTGCCAGATTGTGTGGTAAACTCTCTCATGAGTTGACTAGGCAATCGCTGCTCTGAATTCTCCGATATTCGCATGCGTTTAAAGGGGGGCAGGCCAGAGGAAAGTCCGGGCTCCAGAGGGTAGAGTGCCAGGTAACGCCTGGGGGGCGGAAGCCTACGGAAAGTGCCGCAGAGAGCAGACCGCCGATGATTCGTTCGCGAATACAGGTAAGGGTGAAAGGGTGCGGTAAGAGCGCACCGCGCTGTTGGTAACAGCAGTGGCAGGGTAAACCCCACTCGGAGCAAGACCAAATAGGTTTCCATATGGCGCGACCCGCGTTGGGAACGGGTAGGTTGCTTGAGGCAGGCGGTGACGTTTGTCCCAGATGAATGATTGTCCACGACAGAACCCGGCTTATCGGTCGACTCACTTTTTAGCTCAATGAAAAAGGTCAGCAAGTTTTGCTGACCTTTTTTGTTTTCGAGCCTTAAACCCAAAATTTTAATAACTACAAAGCATATAAATCTATATTTTTATTCGCAAAATGTTCTTAAAAACCCATAAGCTAGAAGTTACTTTAAGTTTTAGCGGTAGTTTGATGTTTTATATTGCTAAATATTAAGTGCTAATCCTGTGCTTTCATGGGAATGGCCAATATTGGTGGAACTTACTGATTTTATTACATTTTTATCATTCCTTGAGGCTTGACATTAGTATCTCTGGCTAATAGTGTGCACATATGGGGAAAAGTGGCAAAAAGTGGTGTTTTAAGCTGCTTTCATGACAAGAAAAGGTTAAAAATGTTTAGAGGTAGTGATCCAATCAATATGGACGCGAAGGGTCGGATGGCAATCCCGACCCGCTATCGTAGATTATTGTCCGAATTATGCGGTGGCGACCTAGTTATTACCATTGACATGAAGTCTACCTGCCTGACTCTTTCACCGCTACCTGAGTGGAAAAAGTTCGAAGAAAAAGTAGCTGCTCTTCCAGCGCTGGACGACCTTGGTGAAATGCTGAGTCGATTCGTTGTGGGTCAGGCAAAAGACATTCAGCTCGACGGTAGTGGGAGAATCTTAATTCCTGCAGAGCTTAGAGAGTTTGCGGACCTTGACAAAAAACTGATCTTGGTAGGGCGAACTCAAAGGCTTGAGATCTGGTCTGAAGACAACTGGAATGCTGAAAGAGAAAAGTCTCAAGAGAACTATCGCGGCATGCTAATAGACAGAGACAATATGTCAGACGCCCTGAAGAATTTATCTTGGTAAGGAATGGAATTGTTCGTGACTGAGCATACGACAGTATTATTAAAGGAGGCGGTTGAAGCGTTAGTAACTGACGCAGATGGCTTCTATGTCGACGGTACTTTTGGTCGCGGCGGCCACTCTGCAGAATTATTATCCAAAGTATCTAAAAATGGAATCGTACTGGCTATAGACAAAGATCCCCAGGCCATTGAGTCTGGTCGTGAACGCTTTAACCAGGATTCTCGGTTGAGGCTGGTCCACGGCAGTTTTGCCGATATGTCTAATTTCGTAGACGATCAAGCACACATGGGTAAGGTCTCTGGCGTTTTGCTCGATCTTGGCGTGTCATCACCTCAACTAGATGACGCTGATCGCGGTTTCAGTTTCATGCGGGATGGGCCTCTTGATATGAGAATGGATACCTCCGCTGGACTATCTGCCGCGGAATGGATTGCAAGTGCTGAAGAGCAAGAAATTAGTCGCGTGATTAAAGAATATGGTGAGGAACGATTTGCTCGACGGATGGCAAGTGCTGTAGTTCGCGAGAGAAGTAAAACTCCGATCACTAGAACAGTCCAGTTGGCCTCTATTTTGGCTGCGGCGCACCCCGCGTGGGAAAGAGGGAAGCATCCAGCGACCAAGGCCTTTCAAGCCATAAGAATTTTTATTAATCGAGAGCTCGATGATTTAGAGGTTTTACTCAGTCGAGTTGTAGATCTACTGCAGGTTGGAGGCCGCCTCGTTGTGATCAGCTTCCACTCGCTAGAGGATCGACGAGTGAAGAGATTTATTCGCGATCAAGAGCGAGGCATTAAGTTGCCGAAAAACCTTCCGGTAAGAGATGTTGAGCGTGGTGTCCGTTTAAAGAAAGTGGGAAAAGCGGTTAAGCCCACTGATCTTGAGGTTGGAGACAACATAAGGTCTCGCAGCGCGGTTATGCGTGTAGCAGAGAGGGTCGCCTGAAATGACCGCTCTGGAGCAAAATGACTTTTTGTCGGCGCAAACGCAAATTGTGAGTTTGTGGGTCTTGGTAGTTGTAACAGCGATATCAGTGGCTTATGTCAGCCATCTCTGTCGTGAGAAGTATGCAGAATTGGTGATGCTAGAAGGGGAGGCAAACCAAATGCAGGTTGATTATGGCAGATACCTGTTGGAACAAAGTGCCTGGGGTTCATTGCAGCGGATCGAAATGTCTGCAATGGCTAAGTTCAATATGCATAGCCCCCAGTCAGATGAAATTGTAATTGTTAGAGCCCCTTAATTGAGGTTTTGTTAAAACACATAAAGTCACATGAGTGACTGAAAGGTAGATAAAAAACGTGGCCAAGAAATCGGTACAGGCAGTTATACCGCGATGGCGTTACTATTTAGTAATGCTATTTTTGGCCTCTCTACCACTGATACTTTTGGCAAAAATAGCACAACTTCAAATCCTTCCTAGCCAAGAGAAGGGCGTTGACTTTCTCCAGAATCAGGGAGACAACAGATCGATTCGCAAAGTTTCTATTCCAGCATATAGGGGTCTGATTACTGATAGGAATGGTGAGCCTCTTGCTGTGAGCACACCGGTTACGGCGATCATTGCAAATCCTCAGCAAATCCAAGGCAAAGATCTCAAACGATTATCGGCTGCGATGTCCCTTTCTGAAGTGCAACTTAAAGCTCGTTTGAAGCGCTATCGAAATAAATCCTTCATGTATCTGGCGCGACAGCTTCCAATAGATAAAGCCGAAAGTATTTTAGATTTAAATATCTTAGGTGTGTCTAGCCAAAAGGAGTACAAGCGATTTTATCCTGCTGGCGAGGTTACCGCGCAGTTGGTTGGCTTTACTGATATTAACGATAACGGTCAAGAGGGAATGGAGCTTGCCTACGATACGTGGCTAACCGGCGAAGCGGGTGCAAAAAAGGTTGTACAAGACCGGGCTGGTCGAGTCATTAATGATATTTCACTGATTAAATCTGCAAGATCAGGTGAAGATCTGCGCTTAAGTATAGATCTACGCGTTCAGTATGCTGCTTACAGGGCACTCAAAAAAGCGGTAAAGAAGCATAGCGCCAAATCTGGTTCGGTTGTGGTGCTTGATGTAATAACCGGCGAAGTCTTAGCTATGGTAAATCAGCCTTCATTTAATCCGAATGATCGATCCTATTTAAGTCAAGGCTCTATTCGTAATCGAGCCATGACTGATGTCATGGAGCCTGGTTCTACTGTAAAACCTTTTACTATTTTAGCGGCACTTGAGAGTGGGAAATTTTCATCTGAGAGTTTGATTGATACAAGCCCAGGATATCTTAAGGTTGATTATAAGACCTTTGTGGATCCGTCAAACTATGGTGAATTAGATCTCAGTGGAGTATTAACTAAGTCAAGTCAGGTCGGAACAACTAAGGTGGCCTTAGCGCTTAATCCTGAATTGACGCGCGAATTATTTCAGAGGGTAGGTTTCGGTGAAGTGGTTGGTAGCGGATTTCCTGGTGAGACACTCGGTAATTTGCCGGCCTATAGAAAGTGGGATCCAGTGACTCAAGCCACTTTTGCTTTTGGTTATGGTTTGAGTGTTTCCTCTCTCCAGTTGGCTCGGGCTTATGCAGTTCTTGCTAACGATGGCGTTCGCAGAGAAGTGTCTCTGGTTGCTCTGGAGTCCGAGCCGCCAAGTTCTAGAGTAATTGGTGTTGAGGCCTCACGGCAGGTCCGATATATGTTACAGGCAGCTAGTAGCCGCAAGGGCACTGGTAAAAGGGCAATGATTGATGGTTACTCTGTTGGAGGTAAGACAGGTACTCTGCACAAGGTTAAAACTGGCGGAGGTTATGATGAAAATCGTTACATGTCTGCTTTTGCTGGATTGTCGCCGATTGAAAATCCGCGCCTAGTGACTGTGGTTGTTATTGACGAGCCATCTGATGGTAGTTACTTTGGTGGTCTCGTAGCAGCGCCGGTTTTCTCGGAGGTCACTGGTAGCGCCCTGAGATTGCTTCAGGTAACACCTGATCAAATTGACGTAAACCGTACTGTCGCCTCTATTCCTAAATTGATTAGAAAGCGAGGTGAGTCATGATGGGCTTCTCTCGTAAACCAAAGATCATGCTATCAGACTTGATTCAGGGTCTAAATCTTTCAAAAAAATGCCCACGAATAGCGGTTAAAGGTATGGCTATAGATAGTCGCAGCGTCATGCCCGGTTATCTATTTGTGGCTCTCAAAGGATCTCAGAAAGATGGAATGCAATATGTTCCCCAAGCGATTGATCGCGGAGCGGTTGCAGTTCTGGCTGAATGGGATGGTGTAAATAATGAAGCAGTGAAGCCAATTCATGACGGCATTAAGTCTGCGATTCCAGTGATCGGTATTGAACATTTGGCCCAGTCATTGTCTTCGATTGCTGGGCGCTTCTATGGTGACCCTTCCAAACGACTAACCATAGTGGCGATAACGGGCACCAATGGGAAAACCACCTGTGCGCAGCTATACGCAGATTTATTTTCTCAACTGCAGGATAATTTGCAATCTAAAAGCGAAGGCTATAAGTGTGGATTTGTAGGAACTTTAGGTCATGGAATAGCTCGAATGGAGAGTGCTGAGGATACCCAGATTTCGTCCTCTCCTGAGAACGTGCAGTCTTCGCCTCTCACTACTCCAGATGCTATCTCAATGCAGGGAATTCTTGCAGATTTGGCTGCTGATGGTTGTAGTGCAGTCGCCATAGAGGCTTCATCACATGCCTTGGTGCAGGGTCGGATTTCTAGCTTAGATTTGGATACGGCGGTCTTCACCAATTTGAGCAGAGATCATTTAGATTATCACGGTGACTTAAACCGTTATGCAAATGCTAAGCGAGAACTATTCAAAGCGGCTGGTCTGAAAAATGCGGTAATCAATATTGATGATAATGTTGGCAAGTCGATTGTTGCAGATCTTGATCCAACTATCCGGGTAATTACCTACAGCTTAGAGAATATCACTGCAGATATTTACTGCCGTTCAATGGAATTCTCGACCTTAGGATTCACTGCGACTATTCAGACTCCGTGGGGCTCTGGAGAAGTATCGTCCAGTTTATTAGGAAAATTTAATCTCTATAATTTGCTCGCAGTAATTGGGGCTTTCGTGATCCAGACAGATGACAGTGAATACGATCTTTTTTCTAAAGTTTTAGAATTAATACCTAATTTAACTGCGGTGAGTGGGCGCATGGAGCTTGTTGGAAATGGTAATGGTCCTGCGGTTATTATTGATTATGCTCACACACCAGATGCTCTAGATAAGGCACTTCAGGCCTTAAAGGTTCACTGTAACGGTGCTCTATGGGTTGTCTTTGGTTGCGGCGGTGATCGTGATATTGGCAAGCGCGCGGAGATGGGTAAGATCGCATCTGAGAATGCTGACAAGGTAGTGGTGACGTCAGATAATCCGCGAACTGAATCTGCGAAAAAAATCATCGACGATATTCTCTTGGGGACTACCGGGGATATTCATATCGATGCTGATCGAAGGTCGGCAATCAGTTTTGCGATTGGGGCAGCATGCAAAGAAGACGTTATTTTGATCGCTGGAAAAGGCCATGAAGATTATCAAATTCTTGGAGCTGAACGCTTACCTTTTAGTGATCAAGCTGAGGCTAGATTAGCTCTCCATAAGATTGGCTCTACAGAGCGGCTCGGAGGTGATCTATGATGCATCAAATGTCTCTCAGTGATGCAGCCTTGCGATTTGGCGGCACTTTGGTCAATCCGGATGGGTATTTTTCTGCGGTGTCTATCGACAGTCGCTCCACTAATTCAGGGGATCTTTTTGTTGCGGTCGAGGGTGAACGGTTTGATGGACATCATTTCATCGAAAAGGTCGCTAGTAAAATATCTGGGGCCGTTGTATCTAAGCCTAACAAATCACTAAAAATACCCCAATGGGTGGTCGAAGATACCACTAGGGCGCTTGGTGATATAGCCGCTATGCGAAGGGATAGTTTTCAGGGCTCTGTTATTGCGCTAACCGGAAGTTCAGGTAAAACCTCTGTTAAAGAGGCGATTGCGAAGATTCTATCTCAAAGTAAAAGAGTTCATGCAACTCAGGGTAATTTAAATAACCACTTCGGTGTACCGCTAACTCTGTTGTCAATGGACTCACAGGCAGATGTAGCCGTCATAGAAATGGGTGCTAGTGCTTTAGGAGAGATTGAATATCTTTGCACTATTGCCAAGCCTGATATCGCTTTAGTCAACAATGCGCAAAGTGCTCATATCGAGGGATTTGGCAGTCATGAGGCTATCGCTTCAGCAAAAGCGGAGATATACGAAGGCCTTCATTGCAATGGAATCGCAGTTATCAATCTTGATCAGCCTTGGGTTAAGCAATGGTTGGAGGTAATTAACGACCGCGATTTTCTAAGCTTCTCAATAACAAACCAAAATGCGAATTTATTTGCAAAGGATATTGAAGATTCTGGTAATGGCTGTTTCACCTTTACGCTCTGTCTTAGTTCATGTCTAAGCCTATCAGATGGAGAGCAGGTCTTAACGCTAAGAACTCCAGGATTACATTCAGTTAGTAATGCGCTTGCTGCTGCGGCCTGTGCCGCTGGTGCAGGAGCGAGCCTTGCGCAAATTATTGCTGGGCTGGAATCCGTGGATTCAATACCTGGCCGCCTGCAGCACAAAATCGTGTCTGATACATGCCTAGTCATCGACGATAGTTACAACGCTAATCCTGATTCATTCAAGTCCGCTATCGATGTTTTATCCAACACTCAGGACTATCGAATCTTGGTGATGGGAGATATGGGAGAGCTAGGAGATCACACTAAGGTATCGCATCGTGAAGTAGGCCGCTACGCAAAAGATCAAAATATAGAGTGTTTTTACAGCACTGGCGTTAATAGTAAGTTTGCTAGCGAGGAATTTGGCGGAAATCATTTTCACAATCAAAAGGCATTAATTGGTGCCTTAGACGCCAAAGTATCTGAATTGCAAGCACTAGGGAAAAATCTCACCATTTTAGTGAAAGGATCGCGAAGTTCGTCAATGGAAAATATTGTTCAAGCACTCGTTACTGGAGAAAAAATCTCATGTTAGTTTGGTTGGCAGATTATCTAAGTCAGTTTTATAGCGCGTTTTCGGTAGTTCAATACCTCACACTTCGGGGAATTTTTGCTGTAGTTACTGCGTTGGTGATCAGTTGGGTCTTTGGGCCAGCTGTTATTCGCAAGCTCAATCAACTGCAAATGGGGCAGGCAATACGGGGCGATGGCCCTCAATCTCATCTCAGTAAAGCCGGAACCCCAACGATGGGGGGAGCGCTCATCTTACTGGCAGTGTTTATTAGCACTCTGCTTTGGGCAGATTTGGGAAATCGCTATGTTTGGATAGTCCTTGGAACTACGTTGACATTTGGACTTGTTGGCTGGGTTGATGATTACCGAAAGGTCGTAGAAAAAGATCCTCGGGGTTTGCCCGCCCGCTGGAAATATCTGTGGCAGTCTTTGTTTGGCTTGACTGCAGCTTTGGTACTTTACTACACCGCTCAAGTACCTGCCGAGACCGAACTCATTGTCCCGTTCTTTAAAAACATAGCCTTGGCTATGGGGCCTTTTTATATACTTTTTGCCTACTTCGTTATCGTCGGGACCAGTAATGCCGTCAATCTGACCGATGGTCTTGATGGCTTGGCAATCTTGCCTACGGTTTTGGTGAGTGGTGCTTTAGGGATAATTGCTTATCTTACCGGTAACTACCAGTTTGCTAACTACTTACACATTCCTTTTATCAGTGGGGCGGGTGAGCTACTCATTATCACTGGAGCTCTCTGCGGTGCTGGGTTGGGGTTTCTCTGGTTCAACACTTATCCCGCCATGGTATTTATGGGAGACATTGGGGCTCTGGCATTAGGTGCTGCACTTGGTGTAATCGCAGTCATTGTGCGCCAGGAGATTGTGTTGGCGATTATGGGTGGTGTATTTGTAGTAGAAACACTCTCGGTGATTTTACAGGTGGCTTCTTTCAAGCTAACGGGGAAGCGAATTTTTCGTATGGCGCCACTGCATCATCACTACGAATTAAAAGGTTGGCCGGAGCCAAGAGTAATCGTGCGCTTTTGGATTATCACCGTTGTGTTGGTGCTAGTAGGTTTAGCAACATTGAAACTTAGATAGAGATGATAAATGTAATGACAGAGAGCAATCTCGTTAAACGTAATATCGTGATCTTTGGCATGGGTGCCACGGGTATTTCGGTGGCGCGTTATCTTTCAGATATAGGTGCCGACTTTAGTTTTGCAGACAGCAGAAGGGCACCAGCTAATCTATCTAAGGTCAAGGGCTTATATCCAAGCACCAATATTACCGTCGGCGAATTTACTGATGAAATCTTGTTAGATATTGATCTTATTGTAGTCAGTCCTGGAATATCTCTCAGTGAGCCGGTTTTGCAGATGGCACATGAAAAAGGCATTGAGATTATAGGAGATTTAGCACTGTTTCTCACAGCAGTATCAGCACCAGTTGTTGCAATCACTGGCTCGAATGGGAAGAGTACAGTGACAACATTGCTTGGAGAAATGGCAAAAGCAAGTGGCTTAAAAACAGGTGTGGGCGGTAATTTGGGTGTTCCTATGCTTGACCTTCTTGACTCTGATTGTCAGCTCTACATATTAGAATTATCGAGTTTTCAACTTGAATTAATGAGTGACAGTCTGGGTGCAGTCGTTTGCCTCTTGAATATCAGCCCAGATCATATGGATCGGTATCAAAGCTTAGAGTCTTACTCTGCTGCCAAACAGAATATTTACTTGGGGGCTTCGGTAACCGTCTCTAATCGGCAAGATAGTTTGACCGCGCCGCCGCATTCTGACGCAACCCGTCACATAACATTTGGTTTTGATAAGCCTATGGATGGGCACTTTGGGATCGATACTATTAGTGAGATCGACTACTTGTATGCCGGATCCGATCAATTGATTAGCACTCAAGATATTGCCATGAAGGGCAGGCACAACGTAGTTAATGCTCTGGCCGCTTTAGCGTTAGGGTCTGCCATAAAGCTACAAAAAACCCTTATGCTGCAGACATTGCGCGTATTCAAAGGCTTGCCTCATCGCTGTGAGTCAATCGCCACAATAAATGATGTTCTCTATATCGATGACTCAAAGGGGACCAATGTCGGTGCTACTTTGGCTGCAATAGAGGGCTTTGGGTCGCAATCCAAGAAAAATATATTGCTCATAGCTGGGGGACAAGGCAAGGGTCAGAGATTTGATGATTTGAGAGATGCAGCCGGTCGGTTTTTGAAGTGCGGAGTGCTCTATGGAGAGGATGCCCATCAGATCGAGAAGGCACTAAATTCAGTGGTCAGTATTTATCGGGCTAAGTCACTTGATAGCGCTGTAGTGGTGGCAAAACAAACGGCTGTAGCTGGCGATATAGTGCTGCTCTCACCTGCCTGCGCAAGCTTTGATTTATTTTCAGGTTTTGAAGAGCGCGGTCAATGTTTCCAGCATGCTGTTTTATCTAACAATGGAAAGCTACTCGACACATCGAATAGGGGGGCATCATGTTAATAACAATGCCCCTATCTGTTTCTAAGCAAAGCAATAGGCAATGGCACTTAGATATGTCGCTGCTATTGCCTGTAGCGGCTCTAATTTCTGTCGGATTTATCATGATCAGTTCGGCGTCATTTAGCTTTGGAGACCACAGATTAGGCGATGAACTATTTTTCTTTAAACGTCATATCGTCTATTTAATGCTGAGCGCTATAGCCATGCTGGTGACTTTTTTGACACCATCTACGTTCTGGTCAAAGTACTCTCGATTATGGATGCTCGCCTCAGTTGTGCTTCTTGTTTTAGTTTTGATTCCGGGTATTGGACGAGAGTTGAATGGAAGTCGCCGGTGGTTGGCGTTGGGTGGCTTTACTATCCAGGTTTCAGAGCTAGTCAAGGTGGCGACTATCGTATTTTTAGCGACCTATTTGCAGCAATATAGAGAAACTCTGGGAGAAGGTTGGGAGCATTTTGGCAAGCTTATGGTTCTGATAGGTTTGTTGACTATATTGTTGATCAGAGAGCCTGATTTTGGATCTGTAGTAGTTCTTGGTGGAACATTCATGGCGATGTTGTTCCTTGGAGGGGCGAAGCTACGACAGTACATTTTCCTCATAGGTATTTGTGCGGCAGTGCTCTGGTGGTTGAAAGATTCGTCCCCCTATCGAATGGCGCGGATCACAGCATATCTTGATCCTTGGTCCGATCAATTTAATAGTGGTTACCAACTCACTCAATCTTTAATTGCTTTTGGTCGAGGCGAATGGTTTGGCGTAGGGCTCGGTCAGTCAGTACAAAAAATGCTCTATCTACCCGAAGCCCACACCGACTTTGTATTTGCCATTTTCGCTGAAGAATTTGGTTTCCTTGGTGTTATTTGTCTAATAGGCCTCTACTGTTTGATGGTTACTCGAATCTTTAGTTTGAGTAGAAAAGCTATCGAGCAGCAGAAATGGTATCCCGCCTTTGTGTTAATCGGCTTTGGCTTATTGATTAGCGGACAGACGTTTATTAATTTAGGTGTGAATGCGGGCCTCTTACCAACAAAAGGATTAACCCTTCCTTTCGTCAGCTATGGCGGAAGTAGTTTGCTGGTTTCTTGTGCAATGGTGGGGATGATGCTTCGTTTTGCTCATGACCTCAATCAACCAGAAAGCACTAGTCGGAGGTCTGCAAATGTCCGACGATAATCAGATAAGGGTCATGGTAATGGCTGGAGGGACTGGTGGACATGTGTTTCCTGCGTTAGCAGTCGTGGATCAGTTACGCAATCAGGAAGCGATCGTTTCTTGGCTTGGGACGCGTCAGGGGATAGAAGCAGACTTAGTTCCGCCACAGAATATAGATCTACATTTTATCGACATTGAGGGTATCCGTGGGCGAGGGCTTTTAGTCTTTATTAAAGCTCCATTGTTATTGTGGCGCTCTATTTCTCAAGCTTTGAAGGTTATCTCCGAATTCAAACCTCAGGTCGTGCTAGGTATGGGAGGTTTTGCGTCTGGCCCGGGGGCTGTTGCGGCTTGGTTAAAACGTATCCCTGTTGTTATTCATGAGCAAAACTCAGTGGCAGGAACAACTAATAGATTGACCGCTCTCTTTGCTAGAAGAGTGATGCAAGGCTTCCCGAATACATTAAAAAAAGGAGTCTGGTCAGGAAATCCGGTGCGCAGAGAAATTGCTCAGATAATACCTCCACAAGAGCGATTTGAAGCGAGAGATGGGAAACCTAAATTACTTGTATTGGGTGGGAGCAGAGGTGCATTAGCGATAAATGAAATTTTACCAAAAGCACTCGCTCAGATTGACTCTGCGATCTGCCCTGATGTTTTCCATCAGACTGGAAAGGCTCATTTGAAGGCAACATTAGAGCTCTATGCGGCTGAAGGTTTTGATCAAGACAGTGATGCGTTGACCGTAGTGCCTTTCATTGAGTCGATGGAAGTTGTCTACGAATGGGCCGACTTTGTTATTTGTCGGTCGGGAGCTCTTACAGTAGCAGAGCTAACCTCTGCGGGGCTTGGCGCCTTACTAATTCCATTTCCTTATGCTATTGATGATCATCAAACCGCCAATGGTCAGCTGTTAGTCGATCATGGCGCGGCTGAGATGATCCAACAAATAAATCTAACTCCTGAAAAGCTAGCTGCAATTATCACTGACATTACGATGGATTCAGAAAAACGGCTAGCTATGGCTATCAATGCGAGGGCGCTGGCTAAGAATGGGGCGGCACAGCAGGTTGCAGATATGTGTCTGGAGGTGGCTAATGGTCAATAGATCTGATTTCCACGTACCTGAAATGCGTCGGATTCGCCGCATCCATTTTGTTGGAATTGGTGGTAGTGGCATGTGCGGTATTGCGGAAGTGTTGCTAAATCAGGGCTATGAAATATCAGGATCTGACATAACGATTAATGCTAGCGCAAAGCAACTTCAGAAGGCCGGTGCGCAGGTGTTTGAGGGGCATAGTGAGAATAATATCGAGGGTGCAGATGTTGTAGTTAAGTCATCTGCTGTAACCTTTGAAAATCTTGAAATTGCTGCCGCCGTAGCCCATGGAATTCCAGTAGTGAGGCGAGCTGAAATGCTTGCTGAGCTGATGCGCTATAGACATGGAATTGCTGTTGCGGGGACCCACGGAAAAACAACAACGACTAGCCTCATTACAGCTATTTTCGCAGCGGATGGACGTGACCCTACATTTATTGTGGGTGGACGAGTAAATAGTGTAGGTACCAATGCTCAACTTGGCGGCAGTCGTTATTTGGTTGCCGAGGCTGATGAGAGTGACGCGTCCTTCTTACATCTGCAGCCAATGGTTTCAGTGGTCACCAATATCGAAGCTGATCATATGGAGACATATGACTTTAACTTTGACCGGGTTAAAGATACTTACATTAAATTTCTTCATAACCTCCCTTTCTACGGATTAGCGGTGTTGTGTGTCGATGACGAGGTTATTAGGAGCCTTCTTGTTCAGGTGGCTCGACCAATCCTAACCTATGGATTTAGTGATGATTCGGCTTACAGAATTCGGAAGGTTAGTAATAGTAAGCATCAGACACATTTTGTAATTGATCGGCCTGATGAATTGACCTCACTGGATATCACTTTAAATATTCCCGGCAGACACAACGTTCTGAATGCTGCGGCAGCCATTGCGGTTGCCAGTGATGAGGGTATTCCTGACAGTGCCATCATTAATGGATTGCAGGAATTTAGCGGCGTTGGTCGTCGCTTTGAAATTGTAGGTGATTATCCTGTGAAAGAGGGTACCGCCATGTTGGTTGATGACTATGGGCATCATCCTACTGAGGTTAAAGCAACCATCGATGCGGTTCGAGCGGGATGGCCCGGTAAAAGGCTAGTAATGGTCTTCCAACCCCATCGCTATACAAGAACACGAGATCTATTTGATGACTTTGTTGAGGTCCTTTCCCAGGTAGACGTATTAATTGTTCTGGATGTTTACGCGGCCGGTGAGGAAGAGATAGAGGGTGCAAGTAGTACTGATCTATGCAGCAGCATAAGCCAAAAGTCTGCGGTAAATCCTATTCATGCGCAGACGTTAGAAATAGTGCCTAGCTTGGTTGCCGATTTTGTCAAAGCGGATGATTTGGTACTGACCCAAGGAGCTGGAAGCGTCACTAAGTTAGTTGCGATGTTGACCGATACTGAACTGGGGCAGGTGAAAATATGACTACTCACCTACAAAACTCCAGAGATGTCAGCCAATTTGGTCGTGTGGGCCTTTTATATGGTGGGACCTCATCAGAACGCGAAATTTCATTGATGAGTGGTGAAGCTATTTATGGGGCATTAATAAACATGGGTGTCGACACCCTGTTGATCGATGCGCAGGATGATATTGCAATACAATTAGCAGGCTATGATTTAGACCGTATCTTTATTGCGCTGCATGGGCCTGGCGGAGAAGACGGTAAGTTACAGACCACTTTGGAAGGTCTAAAAATTCCTTATACGGGAAGTGGTGTTTTAGCCTCTGAATTGGCCATGGATAAAAAGAGATGTAAGGAGTTATGGAAAGATATTGGGTTACCAACAACAGATTTCTTTCTGTTGCACAAGGATACGCATTGGTCTGAAGCCATCAGTGCGCTTGGCGGTAAAGCGATGGTCAAGCCTGCCTCTGAAGGGTCAAGCATTGGAATGAGTAGAGTAGAAAATGCTAACGAACTAAAAGCTGCTTGGTTACATGCTGCAAATTATGATGCCGTGGTTATCGCTGAACCTTTACTAGAAGGTGAGGAATATACCGTCGCTATTCTTGATGATCAGGTTTTACCCTCAATAAGAATTCGTTCAAACGAGATATTTTATGACTATCAGGCGAAATATTTCTCGGATGAAACAGCTTATTTCTGTCCGAGTGGACTTTCCCCAGACAAAGAGAACGAGCTACAGAAACTATCTCTGGATGCATTCAACAGTCTTGGGTGCGAAGGGTGGGGCCGAGTTGACTTGATGGCAGACAACACCGGTGCATTCCAGCTGTTAGAAGTAAACACAGTGCCTGGTATGACAAGTCACAGTTTAGTTCCTATGGCTGCTATCGCAGCAGGTATGGACTTTAATCAGCTTGTATTTGGAATTTTAGAGGCCTCCACAAGATGACTAAAAAAGGGCCAAGAGGAGCAAACTTTAATCAAAGGCAGAAGCCAGGTTTTTCTGATGGTTTGGGTGAGAAGTTTCTGCGCTTGTTAATGGTAACTGTTTTTATTGCGGCTATTTATGGGGCAGATTTTATTTATAAGCAGATCGACACGCCACTTAGCAGAATTATGGTAGGTGGTGAATTTAAGCATCTTGAAGAAGAAGAGTTAGCTAATTTGGTCAACGCAGAAATAGATGGGGGTTTTTTGAGTATGAATCTTAATCAGTTACGCCAGGAATTGCAGAGCCACCCTTGGATTCATCAAGTCAGTGTGCGACGCGAATGGCCATCAACCTTAAAAGTCGAAGTTCTAGAAGAGGTTCCTATTGCTCGTTGGGGACAACAGGGTTTTTTAAATCGTCTCGGTGATCAGCTAGAACTTCCTGAAAATAGCAATCTTGAGTCTCTGCCTGTACTAGAAGCTGACTTTGGAAGCACCCAAGACATGATTAAGCAGTATCAATTAGTGTCAGAGCTTCTGATTCCAACCAGCTTAAAGTTGACCGAATTACAAAGGGATGCAGTGGGCGCATGGCAGATACAAACAGTCCCTGGGATTAGGTTGGTACTGGGCCGGGATAATGTTGTTGAGAAAATTAGGCGATTAGTCATTGTTTGGAAATCTGGGCTGGACTTGCAGATAGGTAATATTGCATCTATTGATTTGCGCTATCCAAACGGCCTCGCGGTTTCTTGGAAGGATGATGCGCTTGCTAGTGAAGACCAAGATCAGACATCAAAAAATTATAGTGCGGCATAAAAGAGAGCGTAAAAGGTAAAAATTATGAGCAATTCTAATGAAGAGAATATGGTAGTCGCCCTGGATATAGGAACCTCTAAAGTGGTTGCTATTGTAGGTGCAGTTGGCGCCACTGGAGACCTAGAGATCATTGGCACAGGAATGTGTGAGTCCTCTGGGTTAAAGAAAGGAGTAGTGGTTAATATTGAGGCCACCGTAAATTCAATTCAGCGCGCCGTAGAAGAGGCTGAACTGATGGCAGGTTGTTCCATTCATTCTGTCTATGCCGGCATTGCCGGTAGCCATATCCGCAGCTTAAATTCTCACGGCATCGTTGGCATTGGCATGGCTGGAGAGGTCCAACCCCTGGATATTGAAAGAGTCATTGATGCGGCTAGAGCTGTAGCTATTCCAGCTGATCAGGAGATTCTTCACGTTCTGCCTCAAGAATTTATTATTGATGATCAAGAGGGTGTCAGAGAACCAATTGGTATGTCCGGCGTTCGACTTGAAGCTAAGGTTCATCTGGTTACCTGTGCTGCAAATGCGGCTCAGAACATTAAAAAATGTATACGACGCTGTGGCCTAGAAGTAGAAGATCTGGCACTAGAGCAAATGGCATCTAGTTACGCAATTTTGACCGAAGATGAGAAGCAACTCGGTGTCGCGCTAGTCGACATTGGTGGAGGTACTTCAGACATTGCGATTTTCACGGAAGGAGCAATTCGTCATACCGGCGTTATACCAATTGCGGGTGATCAAGTAACAAATGATATAGCGATGGCGTTGCGCACACCCACACCTCACGCTGAAGAACTAAAGATTAAGTATGCCTGTGCCCTTGCAAAATTAGCTGGGCCAGATGAAACAGTAAAAGTTCCCAGTGTTGGTGATCGTGATTCTAGAGACATGTCCCGTCAATTACTTGCTGAAGTGGTAGAACCTAGGTACGACGAATTATTTACTCTGGTCCAAGCAGAACTTCGCAGAAGTGGGTTTGAAGAACTTATTGCAGCTGGTGTTGTGTTAACTGGCGGCACATCAAAGATGGAGGGTGTTACTGAATTGGCCGAGGAAATTTTCCACATGCCTGTCCGAATCGGTGCTCCGACTAAAGTAAAAGGTCTGTCAGATATCGTCAACAATCCAATTTATTCAACGGGTGTTGGCCTATTACATTTTGGGGTCGCTCAACAAAGTAAATATAGTCATAGCGATTCCGTTAATGGACAGACTGGAAGTATGTTTGAGAGAGTTAAAGGTTGGTTTCAAGGTGGAGTTTAAGTGCTACTAGAAATAGTAGTTAATATTTTAATTGTGAGGCGCAAATAAGGAGAACGATATGTTCGAGTTAGTGGATAGCATTCCGAAAAATGCAGAAATCAAGGTAGTGGGTGTTGGTGGTGGTGGCTGCAACGCAGTGCGCCATATGATTGATAGTAATATCGATGGTGTGCATTTTATTTGTGCTAACACCGATGCTCAGTCTATGTATAACCTAGATAGTGCAACCGTTTTACAGCTGGGTGGTGCACTGACCAAAGGTCTTGGTGCTGGTGCCAATCCTGAGGTAGGACGCCAAGCGGCAATGGAAGATAAAGAGCGTATTGCTCAGGTTTTAGAGGGAGCAGATATGGTCTTCATTACTGCAGGTATGGGTGGCGGCACAGGTACCGGTGGTGCCCCTGTTATTGCAGAAATTGCAAAGCAAATGGGGATATTGACGGTTGGTGTGGTCACACGGCCATTCTCATTTGAAGGACGCAAGCGTATGGCGATTGCTGATGAGGGAATCGCTCAACTTAAAGAGCGTGTTGATTCTCTTATTATAGTTCCAAATGAGAAGTTGCTTCAGGTATTGGGTAAGGATATGACCGTACTTAATGCCTTTAGGCAAGCGAATGACGTTTTATTTGGAGCTGTTCAAGGTATCACCGATCTAATTCTCTTGGATGGTCTGATTAATGTCGATTTCGCTGATGTGAGGACCGTGATGTCTGAAATGGGAATGGCTATGATGGGTACTGGAGACGCAAGTGGCTCTGATCGTGCTGCGGTTGCGGCTGAAGGAGCTATCCGTTGTCCATTGCTTGAAGACGTCAATCTGCAGGGAGCCAAAGGTATCTTGGTTAATATTACCAGTGGTTTTGATCTCACTTTGGGTGAGTTTGAAGATGTGGGTAATACGATCAGAGAGTTTGCTGATGAAGATGCTACGATTATTGTCGGTAGTGTTTTTGATCCCGACCTCAACGATCAGTTGCGAGTTACTGTTGTTGCTACAGGATTACGTGCTCCGGGTGCTAAGACCGGCCCAAGAGGAGTCGTAGTTGACAATCAGCCACCTCGAAAGAGCGGTGGAGACTTCGATTGGGGTAGATTAGAGCAGCCCACTAGCATCAGACGCGGCTCCGCAATTGGAGAGGGATCTACTGCCAGAAAGGCTGAAATTCAGGCCGATCCTGAGCTTGATTATCTTGATGTACCTGCTTTTTTGAGAAAACAGGCAGATTAATGCTGTGATGACTTTGAGCCTCTTATTGCCACGCCTCAGATTGCAAAAATCTTGGTGATAAGGGGCTTGTCTGTTACTATTTGCGATTATATAGTAGGAATAGACATGATTAAGCAGCGCACAATTAAAAATACTATTCGTGCAACTGGCGTGGGTCTCCATACTGGCCAAAAAGTCTATTTAACTTTAAATCCCGCAGAGCCGGACACAGGTATTGTGTTTCGGCGCTCTGATCTTGAGCCTTCAGTGTCTATCGCGGCTACCCCAGAAAATGTTGGGGACACCAATATGCACACGACTCTGGTAAGTGGCAAGACTCGCGTTTCCACTATAGAACACCTAATGTCGGCGTTAGCTGGAATGGGTATCGATAACCTTCTGGTAGATGTGTCAGCTGAAGAAATCCCTATTATGGATGGTAGTGCAGCTCCTTTTGTATTTTTGCTTCAGTCGGCAGGGATTGTTGAGCAAGAGGCGCTTAAAAAGTTCATACGTATTAAAAAACCAGTCACAGTTAAACAAGATGACAAAGTTGCAACTTTTAGGCCTTTTGATGGGTTTAAAGTCAATTTTTCCATCGATTTTGATCATCCAGTTCTTAAGGAACAGACACTTAATGCCAGCGTTGACTTCTCAAGTACAAGTTTCGTCAAAGAAGTCAGCCGAGCGAGAACTTTCGGGTTTATGCGTGATATGGAGTATTTGAAATCCATTGGCCTTGCCCGCGGTGCTAGTTTGGATAATGCAGTTGGCATTGATGATGATCATATTGTTAATGAACAAGGGTTGCGTTATAGCGATGAGTTTGTGAAACACAAAATTCTTGATGCCATCGGTGATCTTTATGTTGTTGGCAATAGTCTAATTGGCGAATATGATGCACATAAATCAGGCCATGGTTTAAACAATGTGTCATTGAGAGCATTAATGGCTGACAAAGATGCGTGGGAAGTAGTGACCTTCGAGAATAATCCCGAAGAAGTACCAATTTCTTACATCCACGCAAGTTAGTAAAACAGGGCTCATTTTTTAGTGAAAATAATCCTCATAAGCAATCGAGCTGAGAAAGTTAGGACTATTCGCTTAAACAGCTGGGCTAAGTGTGTCTTATCTGCTTTGGTACTCGGGGTACCTTTAGCTGCGGGTACAATGTTAGGCGTCAAAATTGCTGATGGCCGGTGGGAGTTATTGTTCGATAACAGTATTGTCGAAATGCAGCATCAAATTGTGGCCCAACAAGAACAGGTAGACCAGGGAAGGCAACAGTTAGATAACTCTCTGGCAGCAATGACTGTGAGGTTGGCTAGGTTAAGATCGCGGCTAGTGCGCCTTGATGCTCTTGGAGAGCAGTTGACGCAGGTCGCTAGTCTAGAGGACGGAGAGTTTGATTTCTCCTCAACGCCAGGCTTAGGTGGGCCCATAGAGACGCCATTGGCAGAAATTGCTGAGCATGCTGAAATTCAAGACAAAGTATCGGTCATGTTCGCCAAATTAGATAGCACTATTAGAAGCCGTGAATCCCAACTGCAGATTCTTCAGTCGATGTTATCTGATAAAAAGTTAAAAAATGAGCAGTTTGTTGCGGGACGACCGGTCAAAAAAGGTTGGATGTCATCAGAATATGGTATGCGTATTGACCCTTTTCATGGCAAACAACAGTGGCATGGCGGTATTGATTTTGCTGGGCGTAAAGGAGATGACGTGGTGGCGGTAGCCTCTGGGGTTGTAACCTGGTCTGGAGATCGCAGTGGTTATGGCTTGATGGTTGAAATTAATCATAGTGATGGCTATGTGACTCGCTATGCACACAATGAAAAGAATCTTGCTGACCTTGGCACCATCGTAAAAAAGGGTGAGGTTATTGCCCAGATGGGAAGCTCAGGTCGCTCTACTGGCCCCCATCTACATTTTGAAGTGTTTAAAAATGGTCGCACTGTGGATCCAGCAACCTATATCCGTCGAACCTACCGCTAAACTCTCCTTTAAGATCTGCTCCATTGGGAAGATTGTATCTCCCGATTTCTATCGTTAAAAAATATCGGAAACCACTATGTTAGGGAAAGTGTTAAAAAAGATTGTTGGTACCAGCAATGACCGCGAACTTCGCCAAATGGGAAAGGTCGTAAAGAAAATTAATGTCTACGAAGATGAACTGAAACAATTAAGTGACACTGAGTTGAAGGGGCAGACTGATTTGTTCCGAGAACAACTCGCCAACGGTGATACCTTAGATGGAATTCTTCCCAAGGCCTTTGCCGTGGTTCGAGAAACGTCAAGTCGAGTGCTTGGGATGCGCCATTTTGACGTTCAAATGATTGGTGGATTGACACTGCACCAAGGCAAAATAGCAGAAATGAGAACTGGAGAAGGTAAGACCTTGGTGGCTACTCTTGCAGCTTACCTAAATGCCCTGTCTGGTGAGGGCGTGCATGTTATCACTGTAAATGATTATTTGGCTCGCCGCGATGCGCAATGGATGGCACCACTTTATCAGGCACTAGGTATGTCAGTGGGGGTTATTCAGTCCTATCAAGGGGCTAATACCGCAAATTCATTTTATTTAGGCCCAGATGATGAAGGGGAGCTCAAGTCGAGCCCTCGCCCGCAATCCTACGCTGCCGATATTACCTACGGCACTAATAACGAGTTTGGTTTTGATTACCTCCGTGACAATATGGCATTGCGTCTGGAAGACAAATCACAACGTGGGATGGCCTTTGCAATCGTAGATGAGGTTGATTCTATTCTCATCGATGAGGCACGGACTCCACTAGTAATCTCTGGAGCGGCCCAGGATAGCTCAGCTTTATATAAAACAATTAATGTTCTTACCTCGCGATTACTACCGGTGATAGAAACTGATGCTGAGGACACTCAGAGTGAAGAAGAGCAGGATATCGTTGGTGATTTCGTTATCGATGAAAAATCCAGAAGCGTAGACTTAACCGAGGATGGGCACCAGAAAATTGAAGAGATCTTGATTAAAGAAGGCCTCCTGGATCAAGATCAAAGTCTCTATCAAGCGACCAATCTTGGATTATTGCATCACGTTAGTTCAGCATTGCGTGCAAACCATCTCTTTCACCGTGATGTTGAATACATCATTCAAGATGGACAGGCAGTGTTAATTGACGAGCATACTGGTCGCACTATGCCCGGTCGCAGGCTGTCCGAGGGTTTGCATCAAGCCATTGAGGCAAAAGAGAACTTACAAATACAGCAAGAGAGCCAGACCCTAGCATCAACGACATTTCAAAACTATTTTCGCCTATACCACAAATTAGCTGGAATGACGGGCACTGCAGATACAGAGGCTTATGAGTTCGATCAGATATATGGCTTAAAAGTCATGGTCATTCCAACCAATGTTGATGTGGTCAGAGTAGACCTAAATGATCTTGTTTTTCTTAGCCAAGAAGAAAAATTTGAGGCCGTTATTACCGACATCAAAGAGATTGTTACAGCAGGCGCACCTGTGCTTGTAGGTACAGCCTCCGTTGAGACCTCTGAACTCCTGTCTGGCATGCTTAAGAAGGCCAAGATTAAGCATAGCGTATTGAATGCTAAGCAGCACGAGTTAGAGGCCAATATCATTGTCAATGCAGGCCGCCCTGGTGCAGTCACGATCGCCACAAATATGGCGGGACGTGGTACTGATATTGTTTTAGGCGGCAACCTTGATGCTGAATTAAAGCAACTTAATGAAAAGAAGAGCGTTACCGAAGACAAGATCCAATCATTGAAGGACGATTGGACTGATCGTCATTCTAAGGTTATAGAGGCAGGAGGCTTACATATTGTTGCTACCGAGCGACACGAGTCTAGGCGGATAGATAATCAGTTGCGCGGCCGATCTGGACGTCAAGGTGATCCGGGTGTATCTCGATTTTATCTCTCTCTTGAAGACCCATTGATGAGGCTCTTTGCCTCAGATACAGTAAAAAACATGATGCGGCGTATGGGAATGGAGCACGGCGAATCTATTGAGCATCGCATGGTCACCAATGCCATCATCAAGGCTCAACGCAAGGTTGAAGGGCGTAACTTTGATATTCGAAAACACTTACTCGAATACGACGACGTTGCCAATGACCAGAGGCAGGTTATCTACCAGCAGCGTAATGATTTACTCGAGGATGATGATATTTCGGATGTTATCACCAACGTAAGGGGTGATGTTATCGATCAATGCATCAGTACTTATATTCCACCGATGAGCATTGAAGAACAATGGGATGTGAAAGGTCTAGAAAAAGCACTCGCTACCGAGTTTTCTAATGAGATCACAGTGCAAAAATGGCTGGATGAGGACGATCGTCTAGAGGAAACCGACCTGCGAGAGAAAATCGTTGCCGTGATACAGCAAGACTATCTAGAGCGATATGCCCATGTGGGTGATCAAATGCGTGAGGTAGAGCGCCAGATCATGCTGCAAGTATTGGATAATCTCTGGAAAGAGCACCTCGCCAGAATGGATCAGCTGCGTCAAGGCATAGGGCTTAGAGCCTATGCTCAAAAAAATCCAAAACAAGAATATAAGCGCGAGTCCTTTGTGTTATTTGAGGATTTATTGGGCAATATTAAATACGATACTATTCGCTATCTCAGTCATATTGAAGTTGCCAGCAAAGAGGACATGCAGCATTTAGAAGAGCAGCGCCGCAAAGAGCAGCAAAATCGAGAGTATCAGCATGCTGAGACTGCTGGATTATCTGAGGAGGCTGATGTAAATGCTCAAGAGCCTAAGGAGGCTGCAGCTCAACCCATAATGAGGCAGGGGCCAAAAGTTGGGCGTAACGACCTTTGCACCTGTGGATCAGGTAAAAAGTTTAAGCATTGCTGTGGTAAGATCTAGCTAGCGCAACAGGGGTAAAAGGCATGGCTACAGGAACTTCAGAGCTGCCCGAACTGCACCCAGTACTTGGGTTTAAGTTAGGGACTACTAGTGCCGGGATAAAATCTCCGGACCGACCTGACCTTGTTGTTATGGAAATAGCCGAAGGTAGCTCGGTGGCTGCTCTATTCACCAAGAATGCTTTTTGTGCAGCTCCAGTAACTGTGTGCAAAGAACGTCTAGCTCGGTGCACTCCACGCTACTTAGTGACCAATACTGGCAATGCAAATGCGGGTACTGGCGAGCAAGGTTTATTGGATGCCACCCAAACCTGCAGTACCTTAGCGACCCTTGCTAGTGTGGAGATCGATACTATTCTGCCGTTTTCTACAGGCGTGATTGGTGAGCTCCTGCCGATTGATAAATTGTTAGCTGGGTTGCCCGATGCATTTGAACAACTTAGCGAATCAGGCTGGACTGATGCTGCTCAAGGAATTTTAACCACAGATACAAGAGCAAAAGGTAGCAGCACACAATTTGGGTCTGACAAACCAGTGACCATTACTGGAATCGCTAAAGGGTCAGGCATGATAAAGCCAAATATGGCCACCATGTTAGCTTATGTAGCCACTGATGCAGTTATTAATGAAGAGCTACTGCATCGAGCACTCACACTCGCGACTGAAAAGTCTTTTAATCGCATTACTGTCGATAGTGATACCTCAACTAATGACTCTGTTGTTTTGGTGGCCACAGGAGCGAGTGGCGTCATAATAGACGAAGAATCTTTTGACAGCTTTCTTGAAAGCCTGTGCCAAGTGTTTACCGATCTAGCCCAGGCCATTATTCGTGATGCAGAGGGTTCTACTAAATTTGTTTCAGTGGTTGTTGATACAGCTAGCAATCAGTCAGAGGCTTTAAAGGTTGCTTATACCATTGCAGAATCACCTCTAGTCAAAACTGCACTATCAGCATCAGATCCAAACTGGGGCCGAATCCTTGCCGCTATTGGGCGCTCTGGTATTGAAGATTTGGATGTCAACGAGGTTCAAATATTGCTCAATTCAGTTTTAATTGCTGACCATGGAGCGCGAGCCCCCAGTTACAGTGAAGAAGCAGGACAAGCTGCTATGCAGCCAGAGGATATTGAGATACGTGTTTGTTTGAATCGAGGCGACGCCAGTGAAGTTGTCTGGACTAGTGATTTAACTCACGAATATGTCCGTATCAATGCAGAGTATCGAACTTAACCTGCGGTGCTGAGATGAAACGCATTCAAGTGGTTGCTGCGATAATTTATGGCGATAAAAACTTCTACCCTAATCAAATTCTTATTTCCCGTCGTGCGGGTCACTTGCACCAAGGTGGTTTGTGGGAATTTCCGGGTGGAAAAATTGAACATAATGAAGCTCCACAGCAAGGTTTAACTCGGGAGCTTGAAGAGGAGTTGGGTATTAGGATTACTCATGCTGAGCCATTGATGAAAATACACCATGACTACGCAGATAAGAAAGTATCCCTCGATATTTGGTCGGTTACTGCTTTTGAGGGAGAGGCGAGGGGAATGGAAGGACAAGAAATCGCTTGGGTCCCTGTTGACCAACTCATGAATTATGATTTTCCAGAGGCAAATCGAGCAATTCTAGAGAATATTCTAGGGTAACCTTGTTTAATGCTCTGTATCTTCTTCGCCCAGAAGCTGGGTATCCATTGCTGGCTCACCGGCAATTTTAAAACTCTCTGTAGCCCAGTCGCCAAAATCTATCTGTTGACAGCGTTTAGAGCAAAAAGGGCGATACTCCCGATCATCTATCCAGGGAACATCATTATTACAGGTCGGGCATTTAACAGAGATAGTCATGATTAAAAATTTACTTTTTTGTGTTGGCTAGGGCTAAAAATTTAGCATGTAAGGTTTCAATTCTTTTCTCCATGGTATCTTGATTCAATGCATTATCAAATATCCAGTCTGCTTTACTCAACTTTTCTTCTCGAGACATTTGACTGTCGATAATATATTGAATTTGCTCAATCTCACTACTATCACGAATGCTGGCCCGCTCTAGCTGTAATTCCACAGGTAAATCGATGAGTAACACTGTGTTAACGAGCTGAAATTGATTGGTTTCAAACAATAGTGGGGATTCCAAGATAACGTAAGGACCTTTAGCAGACTGCAGTTGACCCACAGTCCAGTCTCTTATAAGTGGGTGCAGAAGTCTTTCTAACCAGGATTTTTCTTCAGCATTAGCAAAGATAACTGCTCGCAAGGCAGCTCGATCTAGCTCGCCATTGGCCAATAGGAAATTATCGCCAAAATGTTGTGCAATTTCACTCAAAGCGGGCATGCCGGGTTCAACAACTGCTCGGGATGCATAGTCGGCATCTACTGCTGTTATCCCTAACGTTTGAAAGCCTTGGGAAACAGTACTCTTACCACTGCCAATGCCACCCGTTAAACCGACGATGTATGGTTGTTTGTTCACAGTCTAAGCCTGGGTTATTGCGTGAAGCTGATTAAGGCTCAAATAGCATTAAAGCCTGAAAAATACCAATTGATGATGTTATCACCCCATAATAATGCAATCCATCCCGCTCCTGCGAGAAAAGGGCCAAATGGAATCTGTAGGTTACGACCCTGGCCACCTAACAGGATAGCTGCAAGGCCATAAACTGCGCCAAAAGTGCTAGAGATAAGAATTACCAGGGGTAGCATTTGCCAGCCAAGCCAGGCACCCAAGGCGGCCAGTAATTTAAAGTCACCATAACCCATGCCTTCTTTCCCGGTCACTAGCTTAAACATCCAATAGAGACTCCAGAGGCTCAGATATCCAGCTATAGCACCCGTTACAGCGTCTGGGAGTGGTGCAAAAGTTCCATTAATATTAGCAAAAAGGCCTATCCAAAGCAGGGGTAAGGTAATCTGATCGGGGAGTAATTTCTCATTGATATCAATACCAGCAAGGGCAATCAGGCACAAAGTAAAGATAATGGCATATATAGCGTTTATCGCATCGCCAATATAGGCGATGGTTACTGCAAGCATAAAGCCTGTTAACAACTCCACGAAGGGATACTGGAGAGATATGGCGTGGGAGCAATTGTTGCAGCGCCCTCTTAGTAACAAATAGCTGATGACAGGAATATTTTGCCAAGGTTTGATCTGCTGGCCACAATTTGTGCAATGTGAAGGAGGCCACAGCAATGTATTGGTTAGTTGGGCTTCATTTGTGTCCTCTTGAGCGATCCCTAGAAATACCTCAGAATCGTTTCTCCATTGTGCTTTTAATTGTTGTGGTAACCTCAAAATAACTACATTCAAGAAACTGCCGACCACTAAACCAAAGCAAAAGACCACCGCTATAAAGGCTTCTGGGGAGATGTTTTGAGTCACAAAATGATCCATAGATGATCGACACCTAGATAGTCAGACTGAGTAAATGCGCAAGTATAACAGCCTGCAAATTATATTCAGATGACGCTACCGAATGTAAAGATAGGCAAAGCCCTCACCTAGGCAATGTCTGGCACTGGCTATGATAAAGGTTGGTGTTGATACCTAACGGATCAAACGCATAGATAGGTCAGTAGCCTGTACATGCTTTGTAAGACTGCCAGATGAAATGTAATCTACCGCAGAGTTAATGTACTGTTTGACAGTTTCGTCAGTAATATTACCTGACACCTCAACTTTGGTGTCACCAAAGTTGAGGTGTTTAAGGTTGTCGATATCGCTGGGTGAGAAATTGTCTAGCATCACCACATCTGCTAGAGCATCCAAGGCCTCGTTTAGCTCCGCTAGGGTTTCTACCTCAACCTCAACCAGCTTTTCTGGCGCGATATCACGGGCTTTGGCCACTGCAAGAGCAATGCCCCCGCAGGCGGCAATATGGTTCTCTTTGATTAAAAAAGCGTCATACAACCCAATTCGATGATTATTACAACCGCCCACGGCAACAGCATATTTTTGTGCTAAGCGCAGCCCAGGTATCGTTTTGCGTGTGTCCAGTATCTTGACCTCGCTGCTCTCGGTGAGTGAGGCATACTGCCGTGCTAGTGTGGCAGTACCAGAGAGCAACTGTATGAAATTAAGTGCGGTTCGCTCGCCAGTTAGTAAAACCCGGGCGCTACCGCTGAGGGTAAAGAGTACTTGATCTGGTACAACCTCGTCACCATCTTGTACCAGCCAATGAATACTTGTTTTGGGATCCAGCTGCTTGAAAACTTCATCAACCCAAGCGCAACCGCAGATAACCGCATGCTCTCGGCATAGAACTTCACCCTTGGCTTGCTGTTGCTCAGGAATGAGCATAGCAGTAATGTCACCAGTGCCTATATCTTCTTTAAGTGCCCGTTCAACACAGGATGCGATGTCGGCGACGGTGTCCTCAAGTAAAGTGCTCAAGTTACTTTAACTCCTTTTGTAGTTGCCCGAGATTGTATCATTAATTGGTTGTTTGGCTTTACTCCACTGATCTGTTTCAATAACTCTGAACTCATTAAAACAACCCACAGAGACACAACATGCGAATTCATGATGGCTGGTTATCCGCAGCAACAGTATTGGTATCACCCAACGCTGATTTGCGGCCAAATCCCTCGGATATTAGCCTGTTGGTTATTCATAATATTAGCTTGCCACCGGGTCAGTTTGGCGGTGGTCATGTTGCAGAATTGTTCACCAATAATTTAGACCCTAAGGGGCATCCTTATTTTGCTGAGATCTTTTATCTCAAGGTGTCAGCTCATCTGCTTATTGACAGAAAAGGAGAGGTGACACAATTTGTGCCTTTCCATCAACGTGCATGGCATGCTGGGGTGTCAGAGTTTGATGGGCGAGCGGCCTGCAATGATTTTAGCATTGGTATTGAACTAGAGGGAACAGATACTGAGCCCTACACAGAGGCTCAATATCAGCAGTTAGTAAAAGTAACCCAGTGTATTCTCACAGAATATCCATCGATAAATAGTGAGAGAATACAAGGCCATAGCGATATTGCTTCAGAGAGAAAAACTGATCCAGGGCCTGCGTTTGATTGGGCTCGATTTAGGCAAAATCTGACATAACAGTTTGATAAGTGCTATTTGCAGTATTTGGGCAAGGAGATAGTTTTGCTGTTCTGAAGCTTCCAATGTAGTCTTGATGTAGTTTACTGACGAAGTTGAGGTTGGAGTATCGTAAAAAGATGATAGAGTCACTTACTTTTCTGGTAGTTGTAGGATTATTAGTTTTCATTGGATTTCTAGTGCCCGCTTTTCAACCCTATCGTCGGCCGATGCCCTTAATGGCATTTTTACTAGGTATCTCTAGTGGTTTTCCTTTGACTTTACTTCTCGCAACGATGACATTTTGGTTATCTAAAGAGGGTGTTGACAAAACAGCCATAGGATTTGCCATTGGCTTGACTACTCCCTACACACTTAAGTTCCTTTGGGCTCCGTTGGTTGACAAGTTACCTATACCTATTCTAACGCCAATGTTCGGACAGCGGCGAAGTTGGTTATTTCTTATTCAAGGGCTTTTGTTCGCTTCCTTATGGCAACTTGGGGCAAGTGATCCAGCTAATCAATTGGGTGTGTTTGCCCTATGGGCGATCATTGTGGCCTTTCTGTCTGCTACTCAAGACATCGTTATTGATGCATACCGTATCGAGCTTTTGGAAGATGAGGAATTGCCCCACGGTACCGCGATGAATCAATTTGGATATCGTACGGGGAATCTTATCGCGGGAATAGGTACAGTCTGGTTGGCATCTAGTGAAGGTATGTCTTATGGCTGGTCCTTGGCTTATGGTCTTACGGGTTTTTGCGTTTTGCCGGCGGCCATAGGAGCTCTTTTTGCCGGGTCAGGTAAATTTGTAGAACAACATTCAGGCATTTCAGGGCATGGTTTTGCTGAATGGACAAAAGAAACAGTATTTAACCCCTTTAGGGAGTTTTTACAGCGCGACGGTGCTTTGTTGATTTTGTTGTTTGTGCTGATATACAAGGTGGGAGATGCCATGGGTCAAGGCATGCTTAACCCTATGATTGTAGAGTTAGGGTTTACTGACACCGAGTTTATTACGGTTAACAAGCTAGTAGGTTTTTGGGCGCTTATTGCAGGAGCCGCTGTGGGCGCACCCTTTATAGCTTGGCTTGGAATGGGTAAGGCATTATTGCTATCTGGACTTATGATGATGTTAAGCAACCTACTGTTTATGATATTAGCTGTGGTGGGTCATGATCCAGTAATCCTAGGTATCGCAGTAGGAACTGAAAATTTTACTAGCGGTGTTGGTTTGACGGTCTTTGTTACTTATCTCTCTGGCCTTTCTAACTTGGCTTATACCGCAACACAATTTGCATTACTTACCTCGTTTGCAGCTGTGGGCAGAACATGGCTGGCTGCTCCGGCCGGCATGTTGGCTAATGGCCTAGGTTGGGTAGGGTTTTGGGGATTTACGGTGTTGGCAGCAATTCCGGGTATGGTTCTACTGTGGTTGTTATGGCGGCGAGGATTTATTGTAGGCTCAGTGCGCCAGTCGACTACTGACCAGTGTGATACAGATAGCGGGTAAGATAAAGCTTAGTGCACCTATGGCTGCCATTGATATTTTTTCAAACTAATCCGTGAGCCTGTTAGACTACTGATTTCCTCGGTTAACCGTTTTCTTTGTTCAATAAAAGAATAGCTATCTTTTGGTAAACTAATTTTGCCTGATGCGGCAATCACCCTATGCCAGGGTAGCTGGCTGCCACTTGGCAATTGGCTTAATGTTCTGCCAACCATTCTTGCACAGCCAGGCAATCCTGCTAATTCAGCAACCTGCCCATAGGTCGCTACGCAACCCGATGGTATCTGCTGAATAATGCTATAAAAGCGTTGTTCAGGTGTCATATCATCCATGTCTTAAGACTACGCTATTCAGTGATTAGTTGAAATAGTGCAAACTACCCCAATTAACATTAATAGAACTAATGAAAGGAGTTACCTGTGAGGTACCTATTACTGATCTTTATCGTAATGCCCGTTTTAGAGATGTGGCTGTTGATCTCTGTGGGCACTCAAATTGGAGTCCTGCCTACCATAGGGTTAGTGCTGTTGACCGCGGTGGTGGGCGCTGGGCTTTTGCGGGAACAAGGATTTGCTACCTTGTGGCGAGGGCGTCAAAAACTACAAGAGGGACAGTTGCCAACAACGGAAATTGCCGAGGGATTTATTCTCGCGGTGTCTGGAGCTTTACTGCTAACGCCAGGGTTTTTTACCGATGTTATTGGTTTTGCCGGGTTGATACCGCCAATTAGAGTATTTTTTGCAAAACGTATCATGAAAAACATGGTTGTGGCGGGTACTCAAAATGCGGGTTTTCAACCCGGTTCTGGGCAGCAAACATCAGGACATAACGGCGCTGCAGACGGGGAGGTATTTGAGGGAGAGGCCTGGGAGCGAAAAAATTTAGATTAAAAGCATATTTAAAGTAAAAAATTTGGGTTTTACCCTTGAAAAACTACCTCTGTGTCACCATATGTATAAACACTTGTGAAGTGATCAACTTCGCAACTTAACTCGACAACTGTAGAAAGATTAATTGGAGAAGAAAACTATGAAGATTCGCCCATTACACGACCGAGTTATCGTTCGTCGCGAAGAAGAAGAACAAACGACTGCAGGCGGCATTCTATTGCCTGGTTCTGCGCAAGAAAAACCCAATCAAGGCCAAGTTGTTGCTGTGGGCAGTGGCCGAATCCTTGATAACGGTGATGTGCGAGCTGTAGACGTTAAGGTTGGCGATACCGTTGTATTTGGACAGTATGCTGGCAATGACAAAATTGATGTTGATGGTGAAGAACTCATCATCCTTAGTGAAAGCGATATTAAAGCCGTCATCGACGCTTAAATTTTAATTGAATTTTTGAAACAGAATTGAGAAGGAAATAATCATGGCAGCTAAAGAAGTAAAATTTGGCAACAACGCTCGTCAAGGCATGCTAAGCGGCGTTAATGTTTTGGCAGATGCGGTAAAGGTAACATTGGGGCCGAAAGGACGTAATGTTGTTTTAGATAAATCTTTTGGTGCACCAACGGTGACTAAAGATGGTGTTTCTGTAGCCAAAGAAATCGAATTACAAGACAAGTTTGAGAATATGGGCGCACAGATGGTTAAAGAAGTTGCATCCAAAGCGTCTGATGATGCGGGTGATGGAACTACTACAGCAACTGTTCTAGCACAAACTATTATCCAAGAAGGTTTGAAGTCGGTTGCTGCCGGCATGAACCCAATGGACTTAAAGCGTGGAATCGATAAAGCGGTAATTGCAGCGACTGCTGAAATTGCAGCTATCGCCAAGCCATGCGCAGACAACAAAGAAATCGCACAGGTAGGAACTATCTCGGCGAACAGCGATACCCACATTGGTGACATCATTGCTGACGCAATGGGGAAAGTGGGCAAAGAAGGAGTAATCACTGTTGAAGAGGGTAGTGGTCTAGAGAATGAGTTGGATATCGTTGAAGGTATGCAGTTTGATCGCGGTTATTTGTCCCCTTACTTCATTAACAACCAAGAGAGCATGAGTACTGAGCAAGAGAGTCCTTTGATCCTTTTGGCTGATAAGAAAATCTCAAACATTCGTGAGCTTTTACCTCTCCTTGAGGCAGTCGCTAAAGCGGGTAAGCCACTATTGATTATTGCTGAAGATGTTGAAGGTGAAGCCCTCGCTACGTTGGTGGTCAATAACCTTCGCGGCATCGTTAAGGTTTCTGCTTGTAAAGCACCTGGTTTTGGTGATCGCCGTAAAGCAATGTTGGAAGATATTGCCATTCTAACCGGTGGTACAGTGATTTCAGAAGAAGTAGGTCTTGATCTTGAAGGTGCAACGCTTGAGCACTTAGGCACAGCTAAACGCGTTAGCATGACCAAAGAAAATACTACTATTGTTGATGGTGCAGGCGCCCACGATTCAATTGAAGCTCGAGTGAAGCAAATTCGTGCGCAGATCGAAGAGACAAGCTCTGACTATGATCGTGAAAAACTGCAAGAACGTGTGGCTAAGTTAGCCGGCGGTGTTGCTGTGATTAAGGTCGGTGCAACCACTGAGATCGAAATGAAAGAGAAGAAAGCTCGTGTTGAAGATGCTCTGCACGCAACTCGCGCGGCGGTTGAAGAAGGCGTTGTTGCTGGTGGTGGTGTTGCATTGATCCGAGTGCTTCAGAAAATTGCTGATCTCCAAGGTGATAATAACGACCAAACTGTGGGTGTAGGCATTGCCTTGCGCGCCATGGAAGCGCCTCTGCGTCAAATCGTAGAAAACGCTGGTGAGGAAGGCTCTGTGGTAGTTGATAAGGTAAAACAAGGCAAAGGAAGCTTTGGCTACAACGCAGGCTCTGGCGAATACGGCGATATGATCGATATGGGTATTCTTGATCCTGCCAAGGTAACGCGAACTGCGTTGCAAGCAGCTGCCTCGATTGCTGGATTGATGATCACCACAGAAGCAATGGTTACTGATGTTGTTGAAGAAGGTGGCGCTGCTGGTGGAATGCCTGATATGGGCGGCATGGGCGGTATGGGTGGTATGGGTGGTATGGGCGGTATGATGTAAGCTACCCAAAGATAAAAAAACCCCGCTTTTAAGTGGGGTTTTTTTTGTCTTTTTATATTTGAGATTATTTGAAGGGTCGTTTTGTACTTCACTAAGATTGATCCATTATTAATGAAAGGCTCTAGCACTAAAAAGTATATAAACTTCATAAAAAGCCTATCAAAACGTGTTAAAAAAACTATAATGCAACTGAATTAAACTTATAACCTGTAGGGTTTTAACTCTCGAGGAAACACTCATGACCATGGAATTTTTAAATTTACTTACCCGTTGGGGTCACCTGCTCTTTGGTATCACCTGGATTGGGATGCTCTACTATTTTAACTTTGTTCAAGGCGGCTACTTCAAGCAGGCATCTGCGGAAGGTTTAGCAGACGCTAAAGAAAAGTTAGCTCCAAGTGCCCTTTGGTGGTTCAGATGGGGAGCCATGTGGACATTTGTGACGGGTGTTATTCTACTGGGCATGGTGCATGGCTATGGCCAGCTAAATAACTATATTATCGTCGGCGCCACCATGGGTACATTGATGGCAGCTAATGTTTGGATGGTTATATGGCCTGCACAGAAGATCGCCTTAGGTATTGAAGAAGGTGGCGATAAGGCTGCTGCGGGTGCCAAAGCCTTGCTAGCGTCGAGAACTAACACTTTATTCTCAGCTCCAATGTTATTTGGCATGTTTGCGGGGCCTCATTATCCTGGGTACGGTTATGGTAGTGCTGTCGGTGGTACCGGTCTAATTGTCGCTCTAGTTATTGTTGCTGCATTAGAAATTAACGCGCTTAAAGGTAAGCAAGGACCAATGACTACGGTGAATGGTGTTATAGGATCAAGTCTGGTGTTAACAGCGGTCTTAATTGCTGTGATTAATATGCTTTAAGTGATGCTTAAATGCTAAAAACCGGTGTTAGTTAACGCGCACCGGTTTTTTTATGCGTAGTGCTTTTATATATTGATCAATATCAGCGTATAATTTGAAGATAACCTGATTGAATCATGTTCAATCTCCTCTACTCTTTACGATGGAAATAAAAGATACGATGGATAAGAAGCCTAGATCACCAATTGTCGCCGAGCGAGACGATATGATTGGTCGAAAAATTCCTGATGGTCGGGGTGATCAATCTGGCCCAAAGAGCGCAACTGGAAGCTCTGGAACCATAAAGACTTTGGCCATACTGACATTTATTGGCTTGATTCTAGGAGGTGGGTTTGGTTGGATCCAATATCAGGACCTTCTCAAGAAGCATGTGTCTTTGCAAGAGCGATTTGATTTGCTTGAGTCTCGCCTCAGTAGTACTGATGAGTCAGTCACTCAATCTGGGGCTGCAATGCAGATCAATATTAGTAAACATAAAGATGAATTAAAAAAACACTGGAGTGAGATCCGAAAGCTCTGGGGTGTTGCTAATGATACTAACAAAACCAAAATTGCGAATAATAAAAAAGATATTTCTTTTTTAGCTAATAAACGAATTGCCCTCCAAGACTCTATCAAAGAGCTGGAAAAGAAAATCGCTAAGGAGAGTTCTAGTATTAGTGATGTGAGTATTAATTACTTAGCCTTGAGTGAAGAACTTGACAAAGCTAATCAAAAGCAACGTGACACGATAGATCAGTTGAACCGTCTGAGAGCCGCCTTAGCTAAAACTGATCGCGAAATGACAAACAATGCTGATGCGATTGAGGCAATGGACAGCTTTCGCCGCAGTATGACTCAAAAAATCTATGAGCTAGAGCAGAGGCCTGTTTCGATTCAGCCGACGACAAAACCCACAGTGTCCGTAATAAATGAAGCAGAATCATCTGACCCCTGATAGAGCTGCACTAAAGAGCTGATTGTTAATTTTTAACTCTGGTAACCCAGAATCCTATGGCCAATACTTTTTACTGGCATGACTATGAAACCTTTGGAGTTGATCCTGCAAAAGATCGACCTTCACAGTTTGCTGGGCTTAGGACTGATGAAGAGCTGAACCCCATTGGTGATCCTTTGGTGATTTATTGCCAACCACAGCGAGACATCCTGCCATCAGCCCAAGCTTGCCTTATTACTGGTATTACCCCTCAGCTGGCGATGGAGAAAGGGATTCCAGAGCCGGAGTTTATTCACGCTATACATAGAGAGCTATCGCTGCCAGGTACTTGCGGTGTTGGGTATAACAGTATTCGTTTTGATGATGAGGTTACCCGATACGCTTTGTACAGGAACTTTTTTGACCCGTACCAACGTGAATGGAAGAATGGAAATTCACGATGGGATATTCTCGATATGCTGCGCTTGACGCGGGCATTACGACCTGAAGGCATAGAATGGACGGATCACGAGCCAGGGCGACCCAGTTTTAGGCTAGAGCATTTAACGGCAGCCAATGGTATCGCTCACGAAGCCGCCCATGATGCTTTATCTGATGTAACTGCCACCATTGCTATGGCTAAACTAGTGAAGCAAAAGCAACCTCGGTTATTTGATTATGTGGTTAATCATCGTAGCAAGAAGGTGATAGCAGAAATGCTTAATCTCGAGGAGAGAAAGCCTTTTTTTCATATTTCAGGGATGCTATCTAGGGCCAATATGTATGGGGCTATAATGATGCCCCTGGCGAAACATCCAACCAATAGCAATGGTATTATTTGCGTTGATTTGTCGGCAGACCCGGAACTTTTAATGGGTTTGGAAGCGGATGAAATTGCGCACAGGGTATTCACAGCGAGCGATGATTTAAGTAAAGGTGAAGATCGCATCCCGCTTAAAGTTATTCACGTCAACAAGGCGCCGGTAGTTGCCACCCATAAGCTCATTGACGGGGCAACTGCAAAACGTTTGAATCTTAATGTAGATCGTTGTGAAGAGCATTGGCGAAGGCTCAATCAGGTTGATCTAGCAACCAAACTGCGTTCTGTCTTCAGTGAACGCACGTTTACGGATAAAACAGAGGCTGAGCAACGGTTATATGATGGATTTTTACCTAATAGTGACCGTCCAATACTTGATGAGGTGAGAAACGCAACCAGTGAAAATTTCACTCAACAACGGTTTCATTTTTCAGATAATCGCTACAACCAGTTATTAGTAAGTTATCGTGCTCGCTACTTCAGTGATTCTCTTACAGAGCAGGAGAGGCAGAGCTGGATAGAAACTTGTCGTTGGCGTTTGACTGATGCTTCGTCTGGTTATATTACGGTTGAACAACTTTCGGCAGAGGTGAATGAATTGCTATTAGGTGACGATTTGACTGAACAACAGCGGACTATTTTAGAGTCTTTAATTGAGTGGACGAAAAATGTTGATGATGAATTTTCATCATCGAACTAGAGTGCAGAGACGAAACAGGCTAAAATCCCTCCCACTAACTTATTGCACCGAGGTTAAACCTTGAACTTTACCGGCGCGCATATTCTCTCAATCAATCAATTTCAGCGTGAAGATGTGGATCGCGTGTTTTCTGTGGCTGACAAAATGGAGCCCTATGCGCTCCGAAAGCGCGTCACCAGGGTGCTAGAGGGTGCGATTCTCGGGAATATGTTTTTCGAGGCCAGTACTCGAACGCGTGTAAGTTTTGGTTCGGCATTTAATTTGCTTGGTGGCGAGGTTCGTGAGACTGCTGGGTTCGAGAATTCAGCACTTGTGAAAGGCGAGTCATTGCAGGATACGGCAAGGGTTTTGTCGGGGTTTAGTGATGTTATTTGTATGCGTCATCCCGAGGCGGGATCGGTGGCGGACTTTGCTGCAGCTAGCCGCGTACCAGTGCTTAATGGCGGTGACGGGGCAAACGAACATCCAACTCAAGCACTACTTGATCTCTACACTATCCGCAAAGAAATGTCTGACAAAGGGCGTGATATTGATGGCTTAAGTGTTGCCATGATTGGCGATCTTCGTCATGGCCGAACGGTGCACTCTCTCAGTAAATTATTGTTGTTATACAACGATATTCGAGTGGTGTTAATTTCACCAAAAGAGCTTACTCTGCCTGAATCTATTATTGAATCAATGCGTGCTGCAGGTGTTGATGTCACTGTATCTCACGAGTTGACCCAGAGCATTGCAGATGTTGATATTGCTTATTCCACACGGATTCAAGAAGAGCGCTTTTCTAGTAAGCAGGAAGCGGATCTCTACCGTGGTAAATTTCGACTCAATCAGGCCATTTACACCCAGTATTGTCAGCCGAATACTGTGATTATGCACCCACTGCCGAGGGACTCCCGAAAAGATGCGAATGAGCTAGATAGCGATTTGGACGACAACCCGAATCTGGCCATTTTTCGTCAGACAGACAATGGGGTTCTCGTGCGGATGGCGCTATTTGCTTTAGTCCTAGATGTAGCTGATAAAGTGGACGATTTTTCACATGATGTGCACTGGTATAATTCTCGCCAAAGTCCAAGTAACAGTTAGATAACTTTAATTACTAGTCCACTGACAATGAATGATTTCGACGATATTCGTCCCTACAATGACAGCGAAGTGCCCGCGGCTTTAGCGCGATTGGTTGCTGATCCTGAACTGATGGATGTTTTATTATCCCGCCAATTCCCATTGCTCACTAAAGTAGTTCCTGATCTTTTTAATTTCCTAGCCAGGCCATTCTTGAGCCGGAGTCTTCTTAAATTGACTAGGGATGTTTCTACGGTTAGTGATTTTCAGGAACATATGACCAAGCGTTTAAGGGAAGTTTTGGATAGAACGACTGATAATTATCAGTTCTCCGGTCTAGAGAACCTTGATTCAGACCGTGCCTATCTATTTATGAGCAATCATAGAGATATTGCTTTGGACCCAGCGTTAGTCAATTTAGGACTGTCAATAGCAAAGCGGAACACTGTGCGAATAGCCATTGGTGATAACCTGTTAAGCAAACCCTTTGCTTCAGATCTTATGCGCGTCAATCGTAGTTTTATTGTAAAACGCTCGGTAACTGGTCGCCGAGATAAGCTTGAGGCTCTAAAGCATCTATCTTGTTACATACGTTATAGTCTCAGAACTGAAGAGATTTCTATTTGGATTGCACAGGCCGAGGGAAGAGCCAAAAATGGTTGCGATAGAACTGAAACAGCTTTACTTAAAATGTTAGCGCTGTCCAAAGAATCAGATCAATCTTTTGCAGAGGCTACTGGGGAGTTGAATATTATCCCGGTAGCTATTTCATACGAGTACGATCCCTGTGATGCAGATAAAGCATGTGAACTTTATGCTCAGCAGGAGGGAATCTCGTATACCAAAGACCCATTTGAAGATCTTGACAGTATTCAAAAAGGGTTCGTTGATTATAAGGGCCGGATTCAGATTACTTTTGGTGAGCCGGTTTCTGACAAATATGAGAATGCGGATCTTTTGGCCGCTGAAATCGACCGTCAAATACATCTTTATTATCAATTGTTTCCAACGAATATTATCGCCTGGAAAATGCACTGTAGTACTGTAGATAAGAAAACCTTAGATAAATTGAAAAGTCAGTGGCCAGATGAAGATTGGACTTTAGCCGAGGACAAATTTAATTCCCGCATTAATGCAATGCCCCTTCATCATCAGGCAATCGCCATTGCCGCCTATGCGGCTCCCGTAAATAGTCACTTGCAGTACTCTATGACTGGCCAGGAGTCCTGAGGATTGTTGGATTCTGATGTCAGAGATGAGATTCAACAGGGCTACCGTCAATTCCTTGAAATGCGAGGCTTGCGCCCAAGGTTGGGACAAAAGCAAATGGTTGCCGCTATTGCTAACAGTCTTAGTCATGATGATGCAGACAAACGTCTATCAGTCATTGAGGCAGGTACCGGTACCGGAAAGACAGTTGGCTACCTAATTGCAGCCCTACCTATCGCCAGAGCTCTTAAAAAGACTGTGGTCGTCTCAACCGGCACCATCGCGTTGCAGGAACAGTTGGTTAACAAAGATATCCCAGAGCTACTAGAGGCCTGTGACTGGGACTATAGTTTTGCTCTTGTTAAAGGCAGGGGGCGTTATGCCTGTAATCTTCGAATGGAACAGTGCCTAGACTCAATTAAAGCTAAGGATGCAGGTGTTTTTTTATTTGAAGATGAGCAGCAATTTAATCCTAATGCACAGACTGAGAGCCTATATCGGGAGATGTGGGACGCCCTTGAGGACGGTTCTTGGAATGGTGATCGGGATTCTTGGGATACTCATATCAGAGATATGGAGTGGCGAGCACTAACGGTTGATCGTCGGCAGTGCACTGGACGACGTTGTCGATTTGTTAACCAGTGCCCTTTTTTCAAAGCGCGAGGCGATATTGAAGAAAGTGAATGTATTGTTGCGAACCATGATTTGGTGATGGCAGATTTGGCCTTAGGAGGAGGTGCGATATTGCCGCCGCCAGAGGATTGTATTTATATCTGTGATGAGGGTCATCGGTTAGGTGACACGGCAATTCGTCATTTTGGCGCTGAGTGCAGGATTAACAGCACGCTGGCATGGTTAGAGAGGATTCCAAAACAATGTAAAGGGCAGGCGCCAATTTTTTCCAAGGATACTGCTCTTGCAGAACAGCTGCCGAGAATTGAAAAGGAAGCAGCTAAGATAAGTGAGCTCCTAACCATCGCCTATCCGCTAATGAAGGACCATTTAGATAAAGCTGAGGACTATGAGGGACAGTTTCGTTTTGCCCATGGTGATGTTGGCGTTGCTGTTCGAGACATCGCTGCGCAAATAACCCTTCATACGAGTGGTTGGGTAGGCCGCCTCGAGGTCCTAGAAGATACTCTCAGTGAGGCCTTGAGTGACAAACAGTACCCCGTGGCAATGCCAGATATTGAACTTTTTTATCAGCAAGCAGGTACCTGGCTTTCTGGTGCCGAGAGACTCTTGTCTTTATGGGATAGGTTACATCGAGAGTTAGAAGAAGATGGAGTCCCAATGGCCTGCTGGTTGAAGTTAGATGATACCACTGGGGGTAATGTAGATATTTCTGTTAATGCTAGCCCCATACAGGCAGCGGAGATTCTGAAAGATAGACTTTGGGGGAGTTGTTATGGCGCTGTAGTCACTTCTGCCACCCTCAGATCTCTGGGCAATTTCAGTACTCTTCAGCGAGAGACAGGGGTGCCAGATTCGGCCCATTTTTTGTCTGTCGCCGGTGCATTTGATTACACTAAATCTGCAATATTGAGAGTTCCATCTGATGCGATAGAGGGGAATGCAGTTGAAGAACATACTCGCTATATCATTGATAACCTGGCATCAATGGTTGAAGATAAAGCGGGCACTTTGGTTTTGTTCTCATCAAAAAGGCAGATGGAGCAGGTGTTTGATGAACTTCCTAATGATTTGGCTAGACTAATTTTAATCCAAGGTCAGTATTCAAATCGAGAGATGGTGAGACTACATAAAGAGCGGATCGATCAGGGTAAAACGAGCGTTTTATTGGGGCTCGCTAGTTTCGCTGAGGGAGTCGATTTGCCTGGTGACTATTGTCGACATGTGGTTATCGCGAAGTTACCTTTTGCCGTTCCAAATGAGCCTCTCCAGGAAGCTTTGGCGGAGTGGATCGAATCGCAGGGTGGCAATTCATTTTTTGATATATCTCTCCCGTTGGCTTCACTTCGACTCATCCAAGCATCAGGGAGACTCCTTCGTACTGAAACGGATACAGGAACGGTATCTATTTTAGATAAGAGGCTAGTCACCAAGCGTTATGGAAAGCAGTTATTGGACGCATTACCGCCTTTTAATCGTGAAGTAGGTCATTGAGGTCTAATATAACGAATGAAAGAGAGATATGATCGAATCAACGTTATGTTAGATGCTCTAGAGGCTGAACTTAGGTCAGCTCACCTATGGGATGCTGAAAAACCGTCAGAGGAAGATCTAAGAAGTATAGAACCCTTCGCTGTTGATAAACTTTCGTTTAACCAGTGGCTACAGTTCATATTTATACAGCGCATACGGGCGACCTGTGAACAAAAAGGAAGTTTACCGGGAGTCTGCAGCATATCTCCAATGGCTGAGGAGTTTTATCAGGCGAAGGAAGTTGATGCTAGTAAGATAATTAAACTTCTGGCTAGCATCGATGACCTAATTACGAACGCTTAGGCTTTTTAGTGTAGCTTTTTTTCTTTTTCTTCAGCGGGCCGCTTCCATCTGTGGCGCCTTTATTGCCCTTAAATACGGGTTTTGGAGGTTTTGCCTTGTCCGCGGTACGCTTATTTTTCACATTGCGGGAAATAGTCTTCTTCTCATCATTCTCGAACTTACGTTTTCTCGGAGCTCGAGGCTCAGGCATAGTGTCACTCTTATTGTGGTGAGAGCCAGAAGAGCCTTCTCCTAGCACGCTGATACGCATGGGTTTTGCGCAGACCCGTACCTTTTTAAGGTGATTTAACAGCTCTTTGGGCATTCCTTCGGGCAGATCGACGGTGCTATGGTCATCATGAAGTTTAATTTCACCAATATAACGACTATCAATATCCGCTTCGTTAGCGATCGCACCGACTATGTTGCTGGGTGTAATCTTATCGTTATTGCCTACCTCTAAACGATAGGTCACCATTTTCACGCCATCTCTTACATTGTCAGCTTCTTGGCGCACAGCATCGCGCTTTGGTCGCGTGTCCTGTTCTTTTCGCGAATCGCGGCCTTCAGCCTTTTGCCCGCGATGTTCTTTACGTTCACCTCGGTCTTTATTGCGATCTCGTTTTGAATCGCGCTCTCTTTCTCGACTGGGTGGCGCTTTGATTGTTTCTAGTTTTGGGAACAAGGGTCGCTCTTTTTGATTTTCAAATGCTAGGGCCGCCGCCATATCAGCTATATCTAGTTCATTTTCTTCAGCTAACTGTTGCACTAAAGATTTGAACTTGTCCAGCTTGGGTAATTCCATGGTTTTAAGAAGTTGTTCAGTAAATTGCTGAATACGTTGCCCACTTACTTCTTCGTTACTCGGCATGGCCATTGGTTTAATCGTCTGACGAGTTGATTTTTCAATAGAGCGCAGTAAACGATTTTCCTTAGGGGTAATAAATAATATCGCTTTGCCATCTCTACCTGCGCGTCCTGTTCGTCCAATACGATGGACATAAGATTCATTGTCATAGGGAATATCAAAATTAATGACGTGGCTAATACGCTCGACATCTAATCCACGAGCGGCGACATCAGTGGCGACAACGATATCAACCTGACCCTTTTTGAGACGATTAATCGTCCTTTCCCGCAAAGCTTGGCTGAGATCACCATTCAGGGCTGCTGATGAAAACCCTCGGGCTTCTAAACGCTCAGCGATATCAACAGTTGATGATTTAGTCCGGACGAAAATAATCATGCCATCAAACGCTTCAACCTCAAGTACTCGGGTTAAAGCATCCATCTTTTGATGACTCTTACAGGTCACATACTGCTGCTCAATGCGCTCAACAGTTTTAGTTTTATTTTCAATACTTACTGATTCGGCATCACCAAGGTATTTTTGGCTAACGCGGCGAATGGCAGGTGGCATGGTCGCTGAGAATAACGCGCGCTGACAATCATCTGGAGTTTTCGATAAGATTGTCTCTACATCATCAATGAACCCCATGCGCAACATCTCATCAGCTTCATCAAGGATCAAACCTTTCACTTGACTCAGGTCAAGACTGCGTCGACGCAAATGATCTAGCATGCGTCCGGGAGTTCCCACTACGACCTGTGCGCCGCGTTTGAGCCCACGTAACTGCCCACCAATGTCAGCGCCGCCATAAATCGGTAACACGTGAAAGCCTTTAATAAACTTGGCATAGCTTTGAAAGGCTTCAGCTACCTGAATAGCCAGCTCTCGGGTTGGTGTGAGCACCAAAATTTGAGGAGACTTTTGTTTATCATCTAGTTTACTGAGGAAGGGCAAAGCAAAGGCAGCAGTTTTTCCTGTTCCAGTTTGGGCCGTACCCAACAGGTTTTTTCCTTCTAAAAGAATGGGAATACTTTGCGCCTGAACGGGCGAGGGTTGCTCATAGCCAAGTTGTTTTACGGCTTTGAGTACAGGGGCAGAGATACCCAATTCAGTGAAGTCAGTGGATGACATTAATTTACCTGTGGCTTGGGTTTTTGAGGCCCTGATTGCGAGGCCGCGCAGTATACGCCTAAGTTGTTCATTTTTATAGTGTATTTGAACTTCATTTACAGGACACGCATAAATTAATCAATGTCTACTTATTTGCATTTAGAGGCGCAAAAAACTCTATTTTAAAGTTCAGGATATTACGGTGACGCAATGTATCAAGCGTTAAAAACTTGGTCAGAGAGCTTAAGCTTTTTCGGGATTATTTTGTGAACTAATACAATCTATAGCTTGGTTAAGCTATTCATTAAGAGTATTTTGGGTTTAAATACCAGCCTACGAATTGGTTATACCATCACTGGGAACGTTTAATGAGCGAGCTACATCTTGTGCGTCATGCACAGGCCTCTTTTGGATCAAACAATTACGACCAGCTGTCGGATTTAGGGCATCGTCAGTCACGGCTGTTAGGCAACCACTTTAAGTTAAGAAATGTGACCTTTGATCGGTTTATTGTTGGTGACATGCACCGCCATCATCAAACTATGAATGGTATTTGCGAGGGGATGGGAATTGATAGCTCTCAACGTTTAGTGTTGCCAGGACTTAATGAATATAACTTTGTTGAGCTAACAGATGCCTATGGTAAAACCTATGGCGATAATCCTCTTTTTCAAAAGGCTATGGAAGATCCGACGGATAAAAGGAATTTTTATCGATTACTCCGCCAAATGTTAACCGCATGGACATCAGATAGTATTCCTGAGGTTGCAGAAACCTGGTCGCAGTTTAAATCTCGGGTAGAAGATGCTCAGAATCAAATTAAAGCGATGGCGGAAACTGGGGATAATATTTTAGCAATAGGTTCTGGCGGATCTATAAGCACCTTTGTTGGATTGGTCTTGGGTATTCCTGATGAATCTGTATTTGATTTAAACTTGCAGTACAAAAATACGGCGATTACCCATTTCTTTTTCAATCAAAAAAAGATGACTTTGACAGGCTTCAACAATATCACTCATTTTGATAATAACGAGATGGAAAAATACATAACCTACGGGTAGATTTTTTATTAACAGAGGACAGAAGTAACTATGACAGAATTTGATATGAGTGGAAAAGTAGCGATGGTAACCGGCGCATCAAGCGGGTTTGGGGTCCATTTCGCTAAGATCTTGGCTCAGCGAGGAGCCAAAGTTGTTGTGGCGGCTCGACGTGTTGATCGACTTGAATCATTAGTCAATGAAATTAAGGCTTCTGGCGGTGAAGCTCTGGCTGTGGCCATGGATGTTACAAACTCAGACTCTATTGTGTCTGCTTTTGACCAGGGAGAGGCAGTATTTGGGACAATTTCCGTGGTTGCTAATAATGCAGGTGTGGCGGAAGTTAAAAGCGCACTAAAAATAGACGAGTCGGGTTGGGACAAGATGATCGACACTAATTTGAAAGGTGTCTGGATTGTTGCTCAAGAGGCTGCAAAAAGAATGATTGCGGCAGGGGTAGGTGGTTCGATTGTGAACACAGCCTCTATCTTGGGTCTTCGCGTGGCTTTTGGACAAGCAAGCTATTCAGCCTCGAAAGCTGCTGTAATTCAGCTGACTAAATCTTTGTCATTGGAGTGGGCGGGCAAGGGGATTCGCGTCAATGCCTTGTGCCCAGGTTATTTTTTAACTGAGATGACTGCGCCCGCATTTGCATCACCCGAGGCACAGGCGTATCTTAATTCATCTCCTGCTCGTCGACCTGGTGAAATGGATGAGATGACTGGACCGTTTTTATTATTGGCCAGCGAAGCAGGCTCTTACTTGCATGGTGTTGCTTTGCCCGTGGATGGCGGTCAATCCATTGGAAATATGTAGAATTTGCCAACTAACCTCCTCTAAATGGATAATTTATGACTCTTAAAGATAATCGACGAGAGTATGACTATGGGAAACTATCTCGAGATTCACTGAATACTTGTCCATTTGAGCAGTTTGACGCTTGGATGCAGCAGGCGTTAGATGCGAATATTGTCGATCCTACAGCCATGTGTCTCGCAACGGTTGATGATAGCGGTAGACCGTGGCAGCGTGTGGTCTTATTGAAAGGTTTTGATGAGAATGGGTTTGTTTTTTATACTAATTTGAGCAGTCGCAAAGCGCTAAATATCAATTCAAATTCACAAGCGAGCATTCAATTTTCTTGGCTTCAGTTGGATCGTCAGGTGATTGTCGGGGGTCGAGCTGAGCGTTTGGCTGATACTGAGGTAGTTGAATATTTCAACAGTCGCCCGTTGTCGAGTCAGTTAGCTGCTTGGGCATCTGATCAGAGTAGTCCCATCGCATCCCGCGATATCTTGGAAAGTAATTTTAAAGCTATTCAGGAAAAATTTTCCTCATCTGAGGTTCCTGTGCCTGACTTTTGGGGAGGGTATAGAATTATTCCTGAGGAGTTTGAATTTTGGCAGGGTGGAGAAAAACGATTGCACGATCGATTTTGTTTTTTACGGCGAGGAGATAATTGGGAAATCTCTAGATTATCCCCTTAGTAATCTATCTTGATGATCACAATAGTTCGCTCCCCAGCGGGGGTTATGACCGTGACTTCTGTATCCACGGATTTGCCAATTAGCGCTAGAGCTATCGGCGAGTCTATGCTAATCCACTGTTTAGCAGGGTCGATCTCATCTGAGCCAACTAGACGATAGGTGACTTTTTCAAGACTTTCTTGATCTTCAACAGTTACCCAGGCTGAAAAAAACACCAGCGATGGATCCCTAGGTTTGTCCTCAACAATGTCGGCTTCTTCAAGGCGCTTGGTCAAATAGCGAACTCTACTGTCTATCTCGCGAAGCCGGCGTTTACCATAGATATAATCGCCATTCTCTGATCGATCACCATTTTTAGCAGCTTCATGAACAACTTGAGTGATTTCAGGCCGCTCTACTTTCCATAACTGTCGAATTTCGGCACGAATATTCGCCGCTCCCTCTGCTGTTATATAGGGAGACCGTTTCGGTTGTGGCGGTCGATAGCGTGACATTTGTTTATTGATTTTCCTCAAGATCGAAGACCTGGCGATAGAAATTCAGCTCTGACTCCATAGCGTGAATAATATTGTTGGCTTTTCGAAACCCATGGCCTTCGTCATCAAATGTTACATGGGCAACTTTGATTCCTTTTTGTTGCAAAATATTAACCATCATTTCAGCTTGGTTGGGGGGGACTACCTTATCTTCAAGGCCCTGTAAAAAAATGACTGGGCAATTTAAACCTTCAGCATGATGAATTGGCGAGCGAGCCCTATACACATCTTTTTGTGCTGGATAAGGCCCAATTAAACTATCTAGGTAACGGGACTCAAATTTATGAGTATCAGTGGCTAGCGTCTCAAGATCACCAATGCCATACAAACTAGCGCCAGCTTTAAATGTATCGGTGAAGGTCAAAGCTGAAAGTACGGTATAACCTCCGGCACTACCGCCGCGGATAATACAGCGGTCCAAGTCAATTTTTCCTTTGCTAGCGAGATAAGTCATTGCATATTGAGTGTCTTCAACATCGGCCAATCCCCAAGCATTGACTAGTTCTTGCCGATAGGTGCGACCAAAGCCGGTACTACCGCGATAGTTGATATCTACAACAGCAAAGCCTCGGTTTGTCCAGTACTGTATTTTGAGATTTAGCCCGCTATCTGTTGCGCCGGTGGGGCCGCCATGGCAGATAGCAATCGCGGGTGGTAAATCGCTATTGTCAGCATCATGTAGGGTATTAGCTGGAGGGTAGTAAAAGGCATGAACTATTTTCCCTTCAGCACTTGGGAAAAAGATCGACTCAGGCTGTGAGAGTTCCTCTGTATCTATTGACAGTGACGCTGGAGAGTAGACAACAGTCGGACTTGATGGGGGTGTAATACTGATAATTTCTTCTGAGATGGCCGCGGCTCCGGCAACCATGCAAACATTACCACCATGACTGCAGACGCCATGCAGACTAGTGTATTCACTAGCAATGGGGTTGAGCGTATGTGTTTTAGTATTAATAACTCCGGTTTGCCATATGCCATCGCTTGTCCAAGAGCATCCGATAAGGTGGTCATCAAGAAAACAATAGGTACTCATCCCAAGTTGCCATAATGGAGTAGCAAATTCAGTTTCACTGGTAAAGACTGATTCACTATGGCCCAGATTAAAGCGATAAATATTCCACCAATTATTTTCATCTGAGACAAAATATAGTTGGTTATCTGGAGACCATTGAGGTTGAAATATTGCCTCGTTATTATCTTTGCCAGCAATTAATTGATGATTACTAAGAGAGTCATCTCTAAATTGGGCTCGCCACAATTGCGTCGCATCCCAAGGCATTTGCGGATGATCCCATTGAATCCAACAAAACTGCTGATTATCGGGACTCAGGCGCGGGTAGGCATAAAAGTCAGCACCAAAAACAAGTCGCTCAATAACAACGTTCTCTAAATTGAATTTGATGCTTGCGATATAATTTTCAGGTTCTTGGTTTTCACGATGGTGTTCACACACAGCAATCAGTGTGTCATTAATCTCATCAATGATTAGGTCGGCAAATCTCCAAGGTCCTTTGGGTGTAATCGCTTTCGGTATTTTATTGCCGGTCAGATCAAGTTGATAAATACGTTGATCGGCTGCGTTGACGAAATAAAGTATGTCTTTAGCTACGGTATACGCCGCACCACCGTATTCATGCACCTTACTAGAGTGGCTAAACGGGCTAGAGAAAAGATCAACAATTTGGCCATCAGCTTGTTTACACATAATGACACTGCGACCTGCTTCCCATGGACGGTTTTCCACCCAAAACAATCGATCGCCATGAGACTGCACCCAGTTAAGACTGGGGGCTGCACGAGTGATGAGCTCGGCAGTTATTTTTGAAGGCCAGCTACCGAAGGGCGTAGTGATCTTTGATTTCTGCACCCTAACCCCCAGCTAATTTAGCGGTTAAACCGCGTTTTTCCAGCTCGACCTTAAGTATTTCACGGTGATCACCTTGAATTTCAATCATGCCATCTTTGACTGTTCCGCCAGTGGAGCATTTTTGCTTGAGTTGCTTGGCCAGAACTTTTAGCTCTGATTCAGACATACTAAACCCACTTAATGTGGTAACTCCCTTGCCTTTGCGTCCTTTTGTTTCTCTCCGAATACGGACAATACCATCTCCTTGCACGATTTTAGAGACCTCAGGCTCTGTGATCCGACCAGAATCAGTGGAGTAAACGAGACGAGAGTTTTTAGTACTCATTATTCAGGTATTTCCTTGCTATTAAGCAGTAGAATTTTGCCGATATGTTGATTACTCTCCATCAAGGTATGACCTTTGTGAGCGTCTGTCATCTTTAGTCGGCTATGAATAATCGGCTTAAAATTGCCTGAGACAATCAGCGGCCAAACTTCAGATTCAACACCGGCGGCTATTCGCGCTTTGTTTTCTAAGGGTTGTGCGCGCAGAGTAGAACCAGTTAGTACAAGCTGCTTTAGCATGATGGGCATCAGATCTACTTCAACCTTTGAGCCGCGTAAAAAGGCAATATTTACTATTCTGGCGCGAGGAGCACAGGCAGAAAAATTCTTCTGTACATAGTCACCACCCACCATATCCAGTACTACATTTACTCCGGAGTCTGTGAGCTCTTTACAGGTTTGAACAAAGTCTTCCTTATTGTAATTAATCGCTTTAACTGCGCCCAGTTGCTCACAGGCAAGACATTTTTCCTCGGTTCCTGCAGTGGCGATAACATTGACACCAAGACTAGAAGCAATTTGTATGGCCGTAGTGCCAATACCGCTGGAACCTCCATGAATTAATAGCCATTCACCGGCTTTTAACGCGGCGCGCTCAAAGAGATTGTGCCACACGGTAAAGCAGGTTTCTGGCAGTGCAGCGGCATCTTCAAGTGCGAGGCCTTGTGGAATGGGGAGGCACAAAGACTCTTCGGCAATTGCATATTTAGCATAGCCACCACCGGATAGTAGAGCGCAGACCTGATCACCAACCTTCCAACGATTGGTAGCTGACCCTACAGACACTATCGTCCCAGATACCTCTAATCCTGGAATGTCTGTCACCCCTGGAGGTGGTGGATAGAAGCCCAAGCGTTGAAAGACATCAGGACGATTTATGCCAGCTGCAGCAATCTCAATTAATACTTGAGTAGCTGAAGGCTCTGGTATTGGTCTTGAAGTGGGTTGCAGTACTTCTGGTGCGCCAGGTTCGATAACTTCGATACTGATTTGATTAATGATGAGACTCCTATCAATTGGGTCGATTTTAAGATGAGAGTTTAGCTGTATTTGGCTTGTTAGCTCAATCTACTAAAAATTGACTGTGATTATGGACGTTTGAGTGATCTTATAACTTTATTTAAAATTCTTCCATCAATGACAGTCAATCCCAAGCCGATGCAGAGCATACCGATGAAATGCTCGATGTAGAGGACTTCGTCCAACACAAGCCAGCCTAAAAGACTTGCAGTTATTGGGACCAAGAAGGTAACTAAGACAACATTAGTGGCACCTGCGGAAGATAATATACGAAAAAATAAAATATAGGCGAATGCCGTTGAGAAAATAGCAAGAGATAAGATTGCTAGCCAGATAGAGATACTCGGGTTGGGTATTTGATCTGGCCTCTCTATGAAAAAAGTTAAGGGTATTAAAATAATAGAGGCCGCCGTTACTTGTCCAATGACAATTGTTAGCGGAGATATTCCCATTGCCTTGAAGCGTCGACCATATACGGTGGCGAATCCATAGGAGATGGCGGCCCCCACAATTGCTAGCTGCGCTGTACTGTCTGAATTTGTGCCAGCTAGTACCGACGGCCCGATTAATAGTATGACGCCCAAAAGTCCCATAATAACCCCAGTTAATTTAGCCGGGGTGATATGCTCATCAGATAAAAATATACCTGCGATTAACACAGTAAATAGCGGCGTAGTTGCATTGATAATAGATGCTAGACCCGATGCGATATGCGTTTGCCCCCAGACTATCAGAGAGAAGGGAATAACATTATTAAGTAAACCTAAGACAAAAAATGTACCCCATAGCTTTAAAGATTTGGGGGCTTCACCACCAGTAACGAGCAAAAATGTCCAAAGCACAACCGCGGCCAAGCCAACACGCAAGGTAACAATCGTCAGTGGAGGGAGTTCTGAGACAGCGATTCCGATAAAAAAGAATGAGCCGCCCCATAGGCAGGAGAGTAGCAACAGCATTGACCAGTCTTTGGCAGACATTCTTTGATCGATCATGATGAGTGTTCCACGCCTTTTACGCTATGTCAGTGTTAATAAAAATTTTGAGATACTTTAGCATTAAAAGAGTGATCTAGAAATTCTATAGTATGTTTGGATGTCCATTGGTTAGCCGCTAGACTTTTAATGTTCTATAGTTTGATCTCGGAGTATCATCTGTACTCGTTTAACTTTTTCTACCAAGGTGGGGATCATGGTTGACTTATCATTGAGAGACAGAATTTATCAAGTTATCTTTGGTACGGATACAGTTGCTGGTCAACGCTTTGATATTGTTCTTATCTATCTTATTTTAGTGAGTGTTTTAGCGGTTGTGCTGGATTCTATCGCTGGGATACATAGTGATTACGGTTCTTGGTTGTTTTGGTTGGAGTGGGGGTTTACAGCGCTTTTCTCATTAGAATATTGTCTGCGTATCTATTCTTCGCCAAAGCCATTGCGTTATATATTTAGTTTTTATGGTTTGGTTGACCTACTATCGATTGTACCAACCTATCTGGCATTAATTTTTCCTGGTGCAAGTTACTGGCTAGTCATTCGCCTGTTGAGGGTGTTGCGGATATTTCGGGTATTCAAGTTAGTGCGTTATTTAACCGAGGCTAATCTCCTACTTCGGTCAATCTATGCTGCGCGCCGTAAAGTGCTAGTATTCTTTCTGGTCGTTCTCATACTCAGTGTTATTTTTGGTAGTTTGATGTTTTTAGTTGAGGGTCCTGAGAATGGTTTCACTAGTATTCCGAGAAGTATTTATTGGACTATTGTGACCATTACGACCGTTGGTTATGGCGATATTACTCCGCAAACGGTGTTTGGCCAGATTATCGCTACCATGGCCATGTTGACTGGTTATAGTATTATTGCCATCCCCACGGGTATATTTACCGCTGAAATAGCGCGAGAAATGGGAAGTCAAAGTAACAATCGCCAATGCAATGTATGTGGCCGAAATGGACATTATCTTGACGCAGAATATTGCCATCAGTGCGGCGTTTCGTTGCCAGAGAGAATTGTTAAAGATTAACTATGTTGATTTTCTGGAATAGTAGGGCGGTAACTTAAGGCTTCCTGATAATGCCGAGATTTAGGGTATTCTTACGCCTCAAGGTCAGCCAGGCTTCTAGCTACCTTTAACACTCGATAAAAGCCTCGAGCAGACAGGCCGAAACGTTCTATAGCTTTATTCATCAAATCCCTGAGCGGCTCATCGAGAGGGCATACTTGTATGACAAGACTACTAATAACCATCCTTAGTTAATTAGGGTCGCTTTAAGCGTTATTTTTGGTGATCAGAGTTTCAATTTCCGCTATCTGTTTTTCTAGGACATCAATTTTCTCACGAGATCGCACTAGAACTGCTTGCTGAGAATCAAACTCTTCACGAGTTACTACGTCTAAGTCGGATAAAGTTTTATTCATTGCCGCGCGCAAGAGTTGGTGCATCTCAGCACTCATTGCCTCTGCGCCTGAAAGAGTTTTATCAAGATGAGATTGAAACTGACTATAAATATCTTCGCTGTACATTTTTCATGCTCCGTTCCTGATCGCTATTATTCAATGTTTGGCGATCATTGTCAGCTTATTTTGACATATTAGAGCCTTCTTTTCGGTGTATTTTAAGATTACTGTTTTGGTGCATTGCAAAGAACCAAGTAGTGAGTTGTCGCACCAATTTAGCGCATAAAGCCTACCTTTTACTTATAAAACCCTGATTGGAGACGACTTTCAAGAGTTGGCATGCAATATGCAAAGGCTTAGTTACTGACCGAAAGGTGAGACACAAATCAATTGACAACACAATCTTGGGAGATTACTTAATGAAAGCAATAAAAACTGCAGTTTGGGCTGCAACTATGATGACAGCAGCGACAGGAATGTCCGCCGAAATTTCGGGAAACGTAGCACTTGGATCCGAATATTTTTTCAGAGGTGTTGATCAAGCTGGTGGAGAAGCGCTATCAGGCGGATTCGATGTCAATTTTGAAAATGGTATTTATGTGGGTACATGGGCTTCGAGTATTGATTTTAGTAATGGTCCAGAGCTTGATTATTACGTGGGATATGTTGGTGACCTAACTGAAGCAGTGAGCTTCGATGTGGGCTACTTGTTCTATGGTTATCCCGGAGATTCGACTTTAGATTTTGAAGAATTGTATGGGAGCTTGTCCTTTGGTGATGCGACCGTTGGTTTTAACTTTTCTGACGATTACTTTGCCTCCTCAGGTGAAACTACTTATGTCTATGTAGATTATGGCTTTTCTTTGGGAGAGAACTGGAGCTTAGGCCTTCACTACGGAACTATTTCAGCTGATGACAATGTCGCCTACGACGAGGTTTTTGGCGACACAGTGGATGATTATTCGATTTCTCTTAGCACTGAAGTCAGTGGAGTCGGCGTTGACTTTAGTTTTATTGATTCATCGGGAAGCGGTGCCCTAGATGCTGATGCTGAATTTGCAATTACCATCTCAAAGTCGCTGTAAGCGCTGAGGTATTTTCTTTTAAAGCAATATGAGTGGCTTTAGCCACTCAATGGAGGATCCATGAAATTAGTTACTGCAATTATTAAACCTTTCAAGCTGGATGAAGTTCGTGAAGCGCTCGGTGAATTAGGTGTTTCAGGCGTAACCGTAACAGAGGTAAAAGGTTTTGGTCGACAAAAAGGTCACACTGAGTTGTATCGAGGTGCTGAGTATGTTGTCGATTTTTTACCAAAAGTAAAGGTAGAAGTAGCATTGACCGATGAGTTGGTTGAAAGCGCCGTTGAAGCTATCACTAAATCCGCAGCAACAGGCAAGATTGGCGACGGTAAGATTTTTATCAGCCAGCTTGATGATGCTATACGAATCCGAACCGGGGAAACCGGTCCAGAAGCCATCTAAATTAAGGAAGAACAATGAACGAGATATTTGAATTACAGTACGCGCTCGATACATTTTACTTTTTAATGTGCGGCGCATTGGTTATGTGGATGGCAGCTGGGTTTGCCATGCTCGAGGCGGGTTTGGTCCGCTCTAAAAATACTACCGAAATATTAACCAAAAATATTTCTCTATTTGCGGTCGCCTGCACCATGTATATGGTCTGTGGATATCACATTATGTACGCTGACCTTGGCGATCTGTTGTTAAGAGGCATCACTGGTGACGGTGCTACAGGCATGGAAGAGCCAGCTACTTATGCCCCCTCTGCTGATTTCTACTTTCAGGTAGTTTTTGTTGCTACAGCAATGTCTATCGTCTCAGGTGCGGTGGCAGAGCGAATGAAATTATGGGCATTTTTAGCTTTTGCAGTTGTGATGACCGGCTTTATCTATCCGATGGAAGGATCATGGACTTGGGGCGGACAGTCCGTCTTTGGTTTATATACTTTAGGCGATCTTGGATTTTCTGACTTCGCAGGATCGGGCATCGTACACATGGCGGGTGCGTCTGCAGCCTTAGCCGGCGTTCTCTTGCTAGGAGCACGAAAGGGCAAGTACGGAGCGGATGGCTCAATAAATGCAATTCCTGGCGCCAATCTACCCATGGCCACTTTAGGAACCTTTATTTTATGGTTGGGCTGGTTTGGTTTCAACGGAGGATCGGTTCTTGCTACCGCTTCAGTTGAAAGCGCGAACGCTGTTGCGGTGGTATTCTTAAATACTAATGCTGCTGCAAGTGGCGGATTAATTGCTGCCCTTATCGTTGCTAGATTCATGTTTGGTAAAGCTGATTTAACGATGGCCTTGAATGGAGCGTTAGCAGGTCTCGTCGCTATTACCGCAGAGCCGTCAACCCCGACCGCTTTACAAGCAACGCTGTTTGGTGGATTAGGCGGTGTCTTAGTGGTCTTTAGTATTGTGGCTCTTGATAAGTTAAAGATTGATGATCCGGTAGGTGCTATTTCTGTTCATGGTGTTGTTGGTTTACTAGGCTTGCTGTTAGTGCCGCTAACAAATGATGCTTCAACATTCTCTGGGCAGTTAATTGGGGCCGCAACTATCTTCATCTGGGTATTTGGAGCCAGCGCGGTTGTGTGGAGTATTCTGAAGTCTACCATGGGCATTCGCGTCTCTCAGGAAGAAGAGTTTGACGGAGTTGATCTTTCAGAGTGCGGAATGGAAGCATACCCCGAGTTTGTTAGTGCTAAGTCATAGATTACAATAACCCCTAGATTAACCGGAGCCCTGTGCTCCGGTTTTTTTTGTCCTCAGTTAACCACAATTATTTCATGATTTTGATTTTATCCTGATGCAATTTTGGAGATAAAGAGGTATCTTAAGGGATATAAGTCACGTGTAAGGAAATATGTAAATATGAAACTGATTACTGCAGTAATTAAACCGTTCAAACTGGACGATGTTCGCGAAGCTCTTGCTGACTTGGGAGTCCAAGGCATTACAGTGACGGAAGTCAAAGGCTTCGGTCGTCAAAAAGGGCATACTGAGCTGTATCGAGGTGCGGAATATGTTGTCGATTTTTTACCCAAAATTAAATTAGAGATTGCTATATCCACGGATTTAGTTGACAGCACTGTGGAGGCGATCACTAAATCAGCAGCGACTGGAAAGATAGGCGACGGTAAGATCTTTATTTCTTCATTAGATGAGGTGATAAGAATTCGTACTGGTGAAACGGGCGCCGATGCAATTTAGACCGTCTTTGAGCTCAATAGAGACGGATTTAGAGTGCTAGTTATGGCTTTTACCACTCCGCTATGTTTTAAATTACAATTTATCCGAGACAAAAAATAATGAAATCTTTTTCAACTTTGCTGACGTGTGTCTTAGTAATAACTTTGGCATGCGCAGGGTCGACTCTCGCAGATGATGATCAAGTCGTTCGGCAGACCATAATCTCAAAGCTTAAGGCGGCGCGGTCTGATTTAGATTATAAGTTTATTGGTCCATCCGAGGTTCCTACATTTTATGAGGTACAAGTAATGGGAGGACCAATACTTTATGTCTCTGAGGATGGAGAATTCTTTTTCGATGGCGCGCTTTATAAGGTCAAAGTAGGTCAGTTTGTGGACGTTCGTAACTTACGGCTCGACATTGATCGTAGAGAGGCATTTGCTTCTTTATCAACAGACGAAATGATTGTTTTTAAGTCTTCCATACCAACAAAAGCAATTATTAATGTTTTTACTGATGTGGATTGTGGTTATTGTAGAAAGCTCCATCAAGAAGTGCCGGAACTGAATCAAATGGGTGTCGAGGTCAGATACCTTGCATTTCCAAGAGCTGGAATAGCATCTGCCTCCTATGACAAGATCGCTACTGCTTGGTGTTCCGATGATCCCCAAGGTAGTTTAACGCGATCTAAAAATGGTGATGATGATCCATTAAATGTTTGTTCAGAAAATCCGGTTGCAGAGCACTACAATCTCGGTCAGCGGTTAGGAGTCACAGGAACACCAGCGATTGTTCTTATGGACGGGACGATGCTTCCAGGGTATCAAAAGGCCGAGGCTCTGGCGAAAATTTTAGGTATAGGCTCTTGAATTTTTCACTGTGGAAAAATACTTAGCTAATAAACCCGAATAAATTCTCAAATAGTATAAAATTGTTGGTAAAAGAGGCTGGCGGATTTTACGTGCCTTGAATTCAGGAGTATTCAGAGGTAATGAGGTGAGAGTAGTAAACATTGGCATATGCGGTCTAGGAACCGTGGGATCTGGCGTGTATAACGTTATATCCCGAAACTTGGCGGCAATCAACGCTAGGGCAAACTGTGAAATTACAATAGCACAGATTGGTTGCCGGCGAGATAACCCTGACTGCGCCCTCTCTACGACTCCTGTTACCCGCGATATATTTGAGGTAGCTAAGAATCCTGATATTAACGTCGTTGTTGAGCTTATTGGAGG
>Ga0209504_1000080_pt1 | contig 91945 bp, 103 predicted proteins | sample COGITO_mtgs_1005_FD_184791 | JGI IMG/M metagenome (GOLD analysis project Ga0209504, IMG submission 184791) | Pelagic marine microbial communities from North Sea - COGITO_mtgs_100511 (SPAdes) (version 2) | ecosystem: Environmental > Aquatic > Marine > Epipelagic ... | reverse complement strand
CCGTGTGGTGTAGGGTCTCCGGATGCCACGGCGCGTCCGTGCTCACCGGACGCTCGGGAGGGAGCCTCATGCCGAACATCATCTTCGCCAACACCAAGGGCGGCAGTGGAAAGACCACGGCCGCTTTGACCCTGACCTCGGAGCTTCTCGCCGCAGGAGCCCACGTGGCGCTCCTGGAAGGCGATCCGAACCGCCCGCTGGCACGCTGGGCCGAACGCCGGGGCGCGCCGGTTATCGACGGACCGAAGACTCGAGTGGGCAGCGCGGCCGACGCCGCCGTCGCGATCCGCGAAGCCGCCGGCGACAGCAAGCTGCTGGTCATCACCACGGACAATGATGACGAGGCCGTCCTTGACTGGCTTCAGGCCGCGCAGGGCTGGGGAACCTTCGTCATCGCCGATCCGGAGGGGAGCCCGAACCAATGGCTCGCCCAGGTCATCTCCCAGGCCCATCTGGTTCTTGTGCCGTTCGCGCCCACGACCTTGGACGCCAATCAGGTCGCTCGCACCATCCGGCAGATCAATCAGACGGAACGGATCTCCAGCAAAGCCATCCCGCACCGGATCGTCATCACCCGGGCGAACCCCGGCGCCGTCATGACCCGCGACGAACGGGACATCCGCAAGTCGCTTCTGGAGAACGCCTTGCCGTTGATGGACGTCTCCCTGGCCGACCGGCCTGCTTTCCGGGGCATGTTCAAACACGATGCCCTGCTGAGCGAGTTGACCCCCGACCAGGTGGGCGGTCTGCCGCAGGCGCGCAGCAATGCCGCCGCCTTCGCGGAAGAAATCATCGAAATCCTCCGCCAGCCCGCCGCACAGAAAGCCGCATGATGACCAAGTCCAGCGACGCATTCGGATTCGAGGCGATCGGCGAGGAGCGCAAGGGCCTCGATCTGTCGGATTTCACGCGCTCGCCAGGGGCGGCGATCGACAGGCCTGCGGCCGAGGCCGCCCGGGAAGTCGCCGACGCGGCCGGGTTTCAGTCGCGCGGCAAACCTGCATCGCCGCGCCGCGCGGGGCAGGGGAGGGCCAACCCTCCCGGAAAGGTCAAGATCAGCGATCTGATAGGCCGGCCCGATGTCCCCGACGAACCTCGCGCCCAGCTGAACATGATGGCCCCGGCGAGCCTTATCGTGCGGTTCAAGAAGATCGAGCACGAACGGGGCGTCAGGGCGTGGGAAGTGCTGAAGGCCGCCTTGGACGCGCTCGAAGGGCCTGAGCAGTGAGGGACCGCCTTCACCAGCTCAACGACCACGAACTGTCTGAGGTTCTGGCCGCCCTCGCGGCCTGGCAGTTTCCGGGCGGTTTCACCGACGAACAGCTTCAGGAAATCGCTACTGACGGCGGACGCTACGCCCGAATGGACACGCGCGGCCTTCAGGCCATCATCGACCGGCTCAACCGCGAGGGTGAACCGGTCCAGTCTCGGCCGGCATAACCGGCTGTCCCGGTCGGAGGTAGTGATGGACAAGCGGCGCATCGCTGCCGAACTGCACAATCTCTTTGGCGACGACCTGGACAGCCGGTTATCGGCGGCCAAGGTCGCGAACAATCTTTGCGCCCGTAGCCCTCTCGTAAATCGCGCCTCCGCGACGGAAGCCGCATTTGCGCGGATGTGGGATTACGAAGCCAGTGGGCTTGTTGAGAACTGTCCTGGCCCCCGTGGAGGCGCTGGTTGGAAGCTCACGTCCAAGGGCACGGCGCTGCTAATGACCCGCGCATCAACCTCACATGCCGGATAGCCCTAAAGTCGGTTGAGAGACCGGCCGCAGGGCCGCCGCGTTTCCACGCCCATGACGTCGCTCGTGAAGTCGCCCTGCCGGCGATAGGCGCTCGGGCGGGCGAAGGAGCCCGCCCAGAGGCCCAGACGCGCCTCACAGGCCCGCATGGCGCTGCTGCGGTAGTTTCCCACGAAGAAGGGAACGGCCAGCCCTCTGGACGTCAGCCAGTCCGCCAGATCCACGCCCCGCACCGTGCAGCGCACGACGGCCCGGTCCTCATGGTTCAGCGCCCGGGCCGGGTTCCAGTCGCGGTAGTCGCAACGCACCTGGTCGCGCCCGATGTAGGTCCGGAGCGCCTCGGCGACATGCTCTCCGCACAGGAACGCCTGGCCATTGCGCAGGCACTGTTGCCGGATCTCGGGCGCGTCCACGCCCCACAGCCGTAGCCGATCATTGCCGATCGCCAAGGTGTCGCCGTCGACGACGCGGGCCCGGCCGACATAGGTCGCGCGCCTTTCCGTAGCGGCCGCGGCGCTGGCCAGGGCGATGGAGAAGCCGACCGCGATCGTGGCGGCCCAGAAGACGACGGGGAGATTGCGCATTATCGGGTCTCGGTGATTTCAGGCAGGGCAGGGGAGCGGGCTTCAGGCGTTGGAAGGACGACGAGGGCGGTCAGCAGGACCCCCACCATCCATGTCGCGGCCGCGAACCAGACGATGCGCTTGCGGCGCTTGGACGCCGCGCTGCGCTGGCGCCCTTCAATGGCGTCGTGGATCCAGCTGAGGTAGCCCAACACGCCGGCGGAAAAAAACGACAGGCACGCCAGCGTCAGGACCGTGGAGGCGCCCAGGAGCGGGGGGACGATCACCGCTGCGCCAGAGATCAGCGCCACCCGCAACAGGAATCGGGAAAGGCGCTGAATGGCCCCTGACTGGCCCACCAGGCCCGCCCTGACCCTCGGCGGAATGATCCGCCGCCAACCCAGGTGATCGCGCCCTGAGCGGCTTCCCCAGGGCCCGGCATCGCCTTCGGCCTGCAGCTGTCTCTTTCCGAACATCAGCCGCCCCACACCGGGGGCAAAGCGACGGATCTCGGGCGCGAGGCGCGGAGTATCTCGAGCTTCGTCGGAAGCGGCATGGGTCCGCGCTCGAGGAGAACCTCGCAGATCATCTCCATGAACCTGAGCTTGCCGAACGCCAGCTGGCCGGCCGCGCCGACCGCTGTCGTCGACGGCGAGACGTCGAGGGTCGCCGCCAGTTGCCGCAGTTCGTAGATGTGCAGAAGGCTGAGCAGATCGGACACGCCCGGCTTGCCGATCGTCGCCGGCATCGCCAGCGCCGGCACAATACCGGGCTTCGCCACCCGGAAGCCCACATGAAGGGGCAGGCAGCCTCGCAGCTCACCCACGGCCGCCGGCGTCGAGAGAACCCAGATTTCCGCCAGATACGCCTTGGCGGCCGTCACCAGATGGACCAGGGCGCTCCGATCGGAGGCCGCGTTCCAGAAGAAGATCCCGCAGATCCGGCCATCCTCGATCACCGCGAGGTCTACCTTGCCCCCACACGGCAGACGCAGGTCCCGCATCGTCCTGCAGTGGGGCCGTTCATTCTCCAGCCAGACATAGGCCGCATCGATCAGATAGCCGGTCATGCGGCCACGCTCCGGTGAACCGCTTCCCGTTCCAGGTCGAACGCATCGAGCGCTTCTTGTTTCGCGCGGCCGAGGATCTCGCGGATCGAGCCATCCGCCTCGAGCAGATGCACCACCCTGTGACCCAGGGGCCCGCGCGCGATGACGCCCGCCTGCAGGAACCCCAGAACCGTAGTCCCTTCACGCCAGGCGAACACAAGACCGCCGTCCGACGCACCCAGCGCCGACGGCAAGCGCAGCAGATGTTCCGGGGTCATCCCGTGGAACGACGCCCTCCGGACAAACTCCATGATGAACGCATGGCCCAGCCGGATGGCCTTGGCGATGTCGTCTCCCGTCACGACGTGCGTCGGCTCGACGATTAGCCCCGAAAGCTTGTCATACCAGGGCTGGCAGAGCCCCAGCTCCTCATCATCGAAGATCATTGGGTTCTCCAAGTCGGTCTCTCCTGTGTGATCAGATCTGTTTCGCCCCGGCCGCGAGCCGGCCCCGGGCAGCGCTCCCCGAAAATCGAAGGGCGGGCCGCGGCGGCCGCAACGGCTTCGCCGTCCTCCGCTGCGCTGCGGTCCTGCGGATGCGTCCCCCGCTCGGAGCCCGCCCGATTGGTTTCGGGTCGCCCGGGGATCGGCCCCGCGCGCGAGGAGGCTTCCAAATGAAGGATCGCAAGAGTCCCGCCGACCGGATCACCGCCAGCATCATCGAGCAGCTGGAACAGGGCGTTCGGCCCTGGACCAAGCCGTGGGCGTCCAAGGCCGGCGGATCCGTCGCACTGCCGTTGCGCGCCAACGGCGAGCCCTATCAGGGCATCAATGTCGTCATGCTCTGGCTTCGCGGAGCCACGGAGGGCTACTCCGGCTCCCGATGGATGACCTACCGCCAGGCCGCCGCCCTCGGCGGGCAGGTCCGCGCGGGCGAGAAGTCCACCCTCGTCGTCTATTACGGCCAGTCCCAGGCCAAGGGAGAACCCGATCCGTCCGCCGGCGACGCAGACGCCCGCAGCTTCCGTTTCCTGAAGGGCTATCCCGTCTTCAACGTCGAACAGATCGACGGCCTTGACGCCGAGTTCTACCCCACACCGGTCCCCGCCCAGGAACCCGATGCGGCCGCCGAACAGGCCCGCATCGCCTCGGTCGAAGAGTTCCTCGCCGCAACCGGCGCCCAGATCAGCTGGTCCGGCGATCAGGCCTACTACGCCCCGGGCCCGGACCACATCCGCCTCCCCGAACGCCACCTGTTCCGCGACATCGAGCAGGCCTACGCCACGGCCGCGCATGAGCTGATCCACTGGACCGGCGCCAAGCACCGGCAAGACCGCACGTTCGGCTCCAAATTCGGCGATCCCGCTTACGCCCGCGAGGAGCTGGTGGCTGAGCTTGGAAGCGCCTTCCTCGGCGCCCACCTCGGCTTGCGGCCCGACCACATCGAGGACCATGCGGCCTACCTCGACCACTGGCTGAAGGTCCTGCGCACCGACAGCCGCGCCATTCTTCGCGCCGCGTCCCAGGCCCAGGCCGCAACCGATTACCTTCTGGCCATCGCTGGACGCGCGGTCGCCCCTGTCACGGAGGATCTCGCAGAGGCCGCGTGACGGCCTTTCCCTACCCTCTTCGTGTTCAAAAGGCGGCACGCCGGCGGCCCTCCGTCGGCGTGTTTCCTGTCGGCGTTTTCCGCAAGGAGAGCGTCTGCCCCATACCCGACACGACATCGATGGGCTCGACGATCTCCTCCACCAGTGTCTCTCGGCCGAACAGTTCCGCCAGGCCGCGCCAGTTGCGGCCATAGGCGACGCTCACGCGGTATCGACCTGGCCTTAACAGTATTTCGGTATGCCCATCTCCAGCGACAAAACCGGTCGCGACAGGACTTCCGTCTTCCCATCGCCGAACCCTAACGACTGCGCGGGTCTCGCCGCCGGCGCCTCGCACCACGAAGGGCTCGTGGCCCGCGGAATAGTCGTTCGGCTCGTGAAGATTGACCGTACCACTCGTCGGGAAGGCCTCCTGTGGCCCTAGCTCGACGACCGCCGGCACATCGGCCAACCCGAAGTCGATCGTGCGCCACCAATTCTTGGCGCCGAGCGCGAGAGTTGCTCCAGCCGAGAGCAGAATGGCAACGCCCGCGAGGATTTGCCTATCGATCACCCGGCGTCGCCCTTTATGACGCATCTGACGCGGGGTCGCATCGCCGAACGCCTTCCGCAAACGCTCGGCCCGGGCCTCCCGGAACCACTCTCTGTCCTCAACGCCCACTGACTTGCTCCTCTCTCACGAAGAGCCAGCCGTTCACCTGCAGGACCTCGCCGGTGTCCATGCACGTCGCCTCGAACGTCCCGTCCAGATCGGCGTCTGCAGCATGGGCGAGATCTAGATCCACACCCGTCGAGAAGAAGTCTCCGCGACAGTCATGGCCGCGCTCGGCGGCCAGCTGCGCGGGCGATCTCGGGGCGGCGCTCACAGCACCGCCCCTTCGATCGCTGCGCGCCCCTTGGAGGGAGGGGGGACAGAGGCGCGCGCGATTTGAGGTTTTCCGGCTTCGACGGGCGAGACCGGCGACGCCGGCGCGAGGGTCAGACTGACGCTATGCCCGGCGAAGAACTTCAGCAGCTCCTCGCCGCTGATGATCCGGACGTCGCCGCACTGGCGTTGCATCTGGCGCAGTCGCTCGGGCGTCCGTCCCGTATGGACGAACAGCCCTCGCGCCTTGCGCCTTTGGCAGACGGCGTCGAAGGCCCAGACGTGATCTTCCTTGATGTAGGCCTTGTAACGCTTGGCCTGGATGAGCCAGCGTTCGCCGTTCAGCGTGAACTGGCCGTCGATTCCGCCGTCCCCGGAGTAGGAGGTTCCCCGGATGATGTTGATGCCGCGCCGGGCCAACTCCGAGAGGATCATGTCCTCGAACCGGTAGGGGCACACCTTGCGCAGGTAGCCGAAGACGCGCCCCGGGTTTTCCAGCGGCGCCATCGAGCGGATGAGCTTCAGGTCGTCCCAGGAACGGCGCTCGTTGTAGGCGTGCTGTTTTTGCGCCTTCGTCTGTTTCGGTCGTTGCAAGAAACCGATGAAGATCGCGAACAGGAAAAACCCCGCCAGATAGGGCAGGGCGGGTTGCATCGCGGTCCAAAGGGCACCGGCGATGTCGATGTTTTTAGTGGCTTCGAGAGCCGCGTTTTCACTCATGTCCTGCATCCTGGGGTTGGGGATGCAGGGATCGGACTGACAGCCCGACTGTTTTGCCACGATTTTCCGGCGAAGTCTTTAACGGCGAGGGTTAAATTCGGGCGTCTCCCCGCCGAGGCGGGGGCGGGCTCTACTCGTCGCTGCGCTCCTCACCGAACCTCGCCAAGGGGCGAGTTTCGTCCCGTCCGGGTGACGATCCCTGACGCGGGATGCTGGACAGCGTTACACCCCGTGTGCAGTCTCCCCGAGACCAAAGGAGAGCACATTGGAACGACTTCCGACCCCTCTGAAGATCGTAACGGTCGCTTTGGCCGTGCCGCTTTTCGCATTCGCGATGTGCGCCATCGCCGTTTTCGCGGTGAAGCTCTTCGGCCTTATGCCCGTATCGGTGGCCGCGCTCTTGCTCTTGCTTGTCGGACCTTCGACCTACGGCTTTCTGGTACGCGCCCAGGAACGCAGAAAGCCCTTCGTGCGGTACGATACCAAGCGCTAGGACTCCGCCGTCCGTCTGGGCATTTCGCCGAGTTCGTCAACCAAACTGCGATCTGTCAACCACGGCTCGGTTTGTAAACCGGGCCACTTTCACGGTTCGTTCCGTTCCTATGTCGTGAACAGGACACCGCCTGTCCCTCGGCCCTGCTCCTCGAGACCGGAAGGTGCGGACCCCAGATCGCTAGCGGCCCGGGCCCGGTCGCCGCCAACCGCTGCGCAGTCCTCCACTCCGTTCCGGCCCTCCGGGTGCGGCTCAGACCCTACCCGCTACGCGTTCGGTCACGCACTGGTCCCGGTGCTGTCTGGAGGCCCCATGTCCGACTTCGACCCCAAATCCCTCGACAACAACACCCGCCGGATGCTCGACGTCTCAACGGCTCACATCTCCCAGGAGACCTGTGACGCCGCCACCGCCAAGGCAATCAGCTGGGCGAACACCGGCCCGACCGAGTTCGGTTTCATCGTCTACGTTCACCAGGAACGCGACGACGAGACCCACAACGACCTCTGGGCCGTCATCGAGTTCGCCCGCGCTTGGGGCTTCGACTACGTCATGTTCGACCGAGACGCTCCGCACCTCCCCGAAGGCGCCGCTCTACCGGTCTTTGACTGGTGACCACGCGCGCGGCCGCTGGACACGACCGGTGGCCGCGTGTGACCATCCTGAAACGGAGCCCTTCATGACGCGCATGACCTCGCCCCTCTTTCCGATGACCTTCGCCGCCATGGCGATCGGCCTTATCGCCTCCCTCCTGATCGCCTTTACGCCGGTCATTCATTCCGGCCTTCCGCTGGCGATCGTCGCCGGCGGCCTCATGCTGGCGCTGATGACCGCCGGGATCGCCATCGACCGGCGCCGGGCTATGCCCGCCGCCGTTCTGGTCCGGACCAGGTCTTAGGCCTCGACCACGTCCGCGAACGCCCTGCAGTCGTCCAGCAGATCGCGGGCGACGGCCGCGCAGTCAACGAGCGACGGCCTACCGGCATCCTTCGCCATGTCGTCCAGTTCGTGCCTCGCATAGCGGGGACTTAGGGCCGCGACGACGGCCTGCGTCCGGTCGTTTCGCACCTTCAGCCCCGCGCCGGTCGCCGCCTTCAGACCACGCATCAGGTCATGCCTGATCTCGCGCCGGTTCTGATCGTCCGTCCAGCCGTTTGCAATCAGGGCGGCCTTCAGCGCCAGCTCGATGGCGCAGCACAGCATCTGCGCGCGCGGGGCCCACGCCTCCGGCTCAGGCCCTTCGGAGCCGGCGCGCAGGAAGCCCTGCGCATTTTCCAGAAACACCGGCACCAGGTGGGCGTCCGCCGATCGCTGCCGCATCGTCTATCGCCCCCTTACGTCCGCTGACACCCGCACCAGGTCCTCGCCCATCATCTCGAGCACGATCCGCTCCTTCTCATTGGTCGGCCGGATGATGATCCCGAAGGTGAACGGTCGCTCCACGAACGCGGCTGGGCTCAGCAGCGAACGCACATGTTCGATCTTGTCCGGATCCATCGGCATCCACCATTCCGGCATCTCATTACCCACGCTTGTTTCGCCCTTCTCGCGCACGTTGCGATTCCAGTAACACCGCTCGGCTTATGTTCAACTCACAGTGGCGGGGGAGAGCCGCGTGTTTGTCGTGATAGCCGCTTCAGGTATCGGGATCGCCGCCTCTGGCTGGGCGGCGCTGCGCTGGCGCGCCCGCCGTGATGCAGAAGCGCCTGTTCACGAGGAACTATGCCGCCTCATGCTCGCCGCGGCAAAGCCCGCCTTGCGGGCGTCGCCCACGGTGACGCACGGGCGCACGGTCGACGGGGCCTGGATCATCCCCGAAGGCTTCCCGCATGACTTCGTCACGGGATGGGAGGAGGTCCGCCACTATCTCGGCACCACATGCGGCGGCGAAAGCCTCGCTCGCCGCCGGAGACGACTCCGCCGGGCCTGCCGCGCAGTCCGGCGCGACCTCGACCCGGCGCAACGCGATCGCCTACGGACGATCTGCGAGACCTATGGCGGCTAGGCCGCGTCCGGCCGCTCGAATTCTCTCGCGACCTTCAGCAGCAACGCCCGGTTCGGCGCCGGCATACGCGAGAAGCTCTCCGCCAGCTCGTGGCTTCCCTTGATGGCGCCGAAGCCCGCCTGGGGGCTTGCCGCCTCTACACCGTGCACCGGGAAGACATCCCCCGGATGGAAGTCCAGGACGCCCGCGATCCGGTGCAGCATCGAGGCCGAAATCCTGTTCGCGCCTTTCTCGTATTTCTGAATCTGCTGGAAGGTCACCTTCACCGCCTTGCCCAGGGACTGCTGGTTCATCCCGGCGCGGAGCCGATACGCCTTCACCGCCAGCCCGACATGCACATCCACGGGGTCCGGACCTTCGTCTTCCACCCTGCCACTCATCTCAATCTCCAACGGATTACCACAACCCCCACTGGCATATTCGCTCACAGGTTCACTGTCACGGGGGAGGGCGCAGATCGACGAACCCACTCCCTCCGCCCCGGCCCTTCCGCAGAGACCGCCCGGGCTTCGGACGGACGGCCCCTGCGCAAAAGGGGGGCGAACCCCCCTCCCTTAGTGGACGCTCTCGATGGCCGACAGCACCCGGTGGAACTGGTGGAACACCCGCTCGCTCGGACGAGTAGCGGTCCAGTCCGCCCAAGCCTGCAGCTTCTGTTTCCGGCTCAGCTTCTCCCAGCCTGCGGCCAGTTGCTGCGCCTGGTCGATCATCTGTTCGACGATGACCTGGTGACGGTTGGCGGTTTGGATCGAAACGGTTTGCATGGCGAAGCCTCCATTGAAGCCGCCCCCAACGGGCGGCGATGAAGCCTTCGGGGCACGGTGGGCCCCGGCCAGTCACCGGAGCGACGGCTCTTGCCGGCGCGGAGGGGAACGGCGAAGCCGTTGACGGGCAGGGTGCCGTGACACGATGCGTAATCGACGCGCGTGGGGCCTGTGGCCGCGACTAGCGGCCACTCGATCCGGGTAGAGAGCGCAGCGAACGGACCGGGAACCGGCGGGGCCGCGTCCTCGCCGTTCAGGGGCGGATGCCCATCACCGATCTCTGGGCCAGCCACTCATTGACCAGCAGAGACCCCGTCGGACGCCCTTCGTACAGGGCATAGCTCATGGTGACGACGATGGATCGCTGTCCTCTTCGACGGCTTCGTCGCTTCGAATGCCTTTGCTGAAGGCCGAGGCGGGGAGGGGGTGGGCGTCTGGCTCTGGTCCCGTCCCCGGGCGTCTTGGGGGCGTCGGAGTTGGGCGCGGTCGGGGGCGCGTCATTGTGGAAGCATCGGGACGTTGATGGACCAAGGGCGGCCTGTCCAACAGGCTTCAGCGCGTTTTCCGCTCACCTGAAGGATGGGTTCCCCCGGCTGGGCGGGTAGCCGCAATGGATCACTCTTAACCTACGACGGGTCGGGTTCTTACCGAAGGCAACCCCGCTGCGCGGGGCGAGCCTGGCGGACCCTCACGGCGCTGCGCGCCTCGGCCTTCCGCGCTGCGCTTGTGCAGGCCGGTTTCCACCAGTCTCGACCTTCGGACGTCCCCTTGTCCCCGTCGCTGACGGTCTCGTGATCGCGGCAGTGCCCGCGAGCCGGACGGGAAATCCCGACCGGTGAGAAAGAAGGAAAACGACGATGCTGAACCAAGTTGAACTGATCGGCCGCCTGGGCAACGACCCGGAGTTCCGCACCCTGAACAGCGGCGACCGCGTGTGCAACATCCGGCTGGCCACGACCGAGACCTGGAAGAACGATGCCGGCGAGCGCAAGGAGCGCACCACCTGGCACACCGTCGAGGTCTTCGGCAAAGGCAAGGTCAACGCGATCGAGAAGTGCCTGCGCAAGGGTTCGCTGGTCCACATCATCGGCCAGCTGCGCTACGACGAGTACGAGAAGGACGGCGTCAAGCAGGTCCGCGCCAAGATCAACCTGAGCGGCCCGAAGCACCAGGTCATCTTCCTGGACAAGAAGCCGACCGAACAAGCCGACGACGAGCCCGGCTCGGAAGGCTGATCCGCCAGCAGCGCCCCCCGGGAAACCGGGGGGCCTTTTGGTTTGCGAAACCACAGCAGCCTGGAGGCTCACATGTTCGATAGCATCCAAAGCACCCCACCCTGGGACGAGGTCCAGCCCCGGCCGGACCATCCGGGACCCTTCGCGGTGATGCACCGGCCCCACGGCCGGCTCAACATCGAGACCCGCTTCTACGGTCCGTTCGACAGCTTCGACGAGGCCTACGACGCGATGGCCTCGATCCCGGCTCTCGGCTTCGCCGCCGAGCTACCGGGCGTGAAGTGGATCGTGCCGCTGGAGCGTCTGCCGTGAGCAGCCGGCGGCCCGAGGGGGACACTGGTCCCTGGTTCAGAAACACGTATGAGTGCCCGTGCGGCACGGAATGGAGCGACGAATGGTCATGCGCCTGCGACGACGACTGTCCCGACTGCGGGACCACCTGTTCACCTTCGGACAGCGAGGAGGCCGACTGATCGGCCGCGGGCTGGCCTTGGCGTCCGGCGTTTTCCGTCCGGACCATCCCAAGGTCACCGAGGAGCGCCTGAAACTCGGCGCCAACGGTTGCCAGACGGCGGCTCTCACGCTGGCCGTGGCGGTGTTCGTCACGCCCCAGCTGAACGCGGCCTTCGTGGTCACGCCAGCGTGGATCATCTCAAGCGGCATCGGCGTTATGTTGCTGATCGTGGCGGCCCACGCTCTTTTGGGCTATATTCCCAATCCACAGACGCCCCAGAAGGAGGATCGTCCATGATTGAAGTTGGTCTCTTCGGTGTCGGCCTCGCCGCTGGCGCGGTCATCGCCTGGTTCGTGAAGCCGCTTGTTGCTGGCTTTGTCGCCGGTCTTCAGGCCTCGGCCACGCAGCCGACCATCCCGGCCGAGTAGATTTCTCGCACCGCCATTCGAGGCCCCGCCGTTCCCCGGCGGGGCCTTTTTCGTTTTATCCGCTCAGCGCTGGCTCTCGCCGCCTGTGAAAGCCGTCCGCGCGAAGCGCGGTCGCTTTCTGTGCGCTCGGCCTAGCTGGACGCGGTCCGTGCCGTCTAAGGTCGCTCTATGCCCGCTCGCGGGCATAGAGCGGTCGTCTCACTCCCCCCCGACGTCGACCGCTCCAGAGATCCTGACGGCGTTCTCCTGCTTTCCGCCGTTGGGGTCTCTGTAAGGGGAGGGGGCGCGCGGTTCTGTCCCATCCTACCGTGAGGGCTCCGCCGGTTATCCCGTCAACGGCTAAAGCCGTTCCCCTCGTGCCGCCGAAGGCGGCGCTTCGGTGACGGGCCGGCACCTCACGTTCGGATTGCTCCATCACCGCCCAGCCCGGGCGGTCTTCACTGGAGGATCCCATGACTGCCGTTTCCATCGAAACCATTCAGCCTGACCCCGCCGTCATCTTCGATGACGCGACCGCTGCGCTCGATGAGGATTTCGACGATGATACCGATTTCACAGGGGACGATGACGACATCGACGACGTCCCCGCGCAGCGGGGTCGCTCGCGGGAGCCTTCGTACATCGATCTCCGCGATGCCGCCGTGTTGCGCATGGCGCCCGATCTCCCGGCCGACCAGGCCGGATTGGACACTGTGGCGCGCGAAGCGTTCGAGGCCTTCCACGCGGCCGTCGTCATAGGCGACGAGGCCGCCATGATGGCCGCCAGCATTCGCTACGATGCGGTTGTCTGGAAACTGAACGGCGGCGCCTTCTTCGCCTGCGAGGCAGGCAACGAGGCGGTTTCACCCCGCCTGCGGGCACGCCTTGCCGCCGCTCCGGGTGCTGTCCCCCTGTGGGGCCAGTCCGGAGAGTTCCTGGTCGATCATGCCGGCATCAGGGCGATCGTCATCGCCCGGGGCGGTCCTTCGTCCCTGCAGGTCGAATTCCGCGCCGTGTCCGCCACCGGTCCATTCATCTCCAACACGGGTTATCGGTCCCTGTGCGGCTGCCGGCCGATTTACGAGACGACCATGGATGAGGCCGCCAGAATCTGGATCAGCCAGATCCTGACCGAGAAGAAGGGCCGGGAGTTCATCGGCCCCCAATACCGTGATCGCGACTTCCTCGCGGCGTTCCCCTGGGCCGAGGCCGGCGAAGCGGCCTCTCCGGCCCAATACCAGGAGCCGACCGGGCAGTTCGCCTTCAGCTTCTAGCCCGGGCGGGTCGCGTGGGGCGCGACCCGCTTCGTCGTCCCCTTGTCCAGCTGCAGCCCTGTTGCGATCTGAGGGGGCCATACATCGCGAGCCCCTTCATGTCCCAGACCCATACCCTCACCGCAGACGACTACGGCGTGCTGGCCAACGCGGTTGCGGCGGCCGACGGCCGCTGTCGCATCAGCCCTTCGGCCAGCCCTGAAGGGCGCGAGGCCACCAAGGCGGCCCTGCGTCACCTCCATCGCCTAGCCGATGAGGGTTATCTTGCGGAGATCCCCGTGCCGCATCGTCCGGACTACCCGGACTTCGCCCTGACCGAGACGGGACGGACGGCGCTGGCCGCTCGCCCGGCAGGTTCCGCAGCAGACTGATCGGATTCGGCATCTGTCGGCCCGGCCCATCGTTCGTGGGCGCCCACACTCGGCGGCAAGGGACGCTTCGCTCTGAAGCCCTTGCCGCCTTCGTGAGCCCACTACCGCCAGGCTCCGGCCGCCAGCGACGCGGCTTCAAAAGGAGCCTCCCATGTCTGCAGCACAGGCTACCCTGCCCGGGTTGTTCGCCACCTCGGCGCAAAGCGCCCTTGTGGCCTCGATGTCCCCTGACGAGGCCATTGGCTTCGTCGCCTGTTCCATCATGTCGGTCGCCCAGGCCTGCGGTTGCGATCCTGTCGCCAACACCGTCGATCGCAAGCTGCAGAACGACATTCGCTTCCGCTCGGCCATGAGCCAGGCCGTAGGCCTGTCGCTCGCCCTCGATGATCGGGCCCGGAAGCTGGCCAGCGACCGTTGCGCCTTCCTCACCAAGCATCTGCGCGATCGCGGCGCCGGCGGCATTGCGGGCAAACTTGCCCGCGCCGCCTATCTTCTCGGCCGCGCAGCGCAGGCGGTCGAAGAGACGGCCGACATGACCGAGGCCCTCGCGCTACTGGATGAGGCGATCGTGCTTCATGCGATCATCCACCAGCAAGATGTCGCCGTCGCCCGCGCCCGCCACCAGCTCGGCATCCTCAACCGGGCGCAGCCCGGTCGTCGCCTTCACTAGGCGGGCGCTGTTCCGCATCCTGCGGACCGGCGCTAGTCGCGCGGGTCTGTCTTGTCTCAGGTTGCGCCATGTCCAATCTGAGACTTGAGACGGAGTCACCCATGATCGGCTATGCCCGCGCGCTTCGCCGCGGCCCCGCTCTTATCGCCCAGCGCGAGCGGCTGGTCGCCGCCGGCGTCCGCGAGGTCCATGAGGACCTTCGCGGCGGGGCCACGGTCCTTCGGCCAGCGCTGGACCGCGCGATAGCGGCGCTTTCGCCCGGCGGCGTTCTCTACGTCACCGCACTGGACCGCTTCGGGCGGGACCATCGGCAGATCTTCGATCTGGCCGTCAGGCTGCAGGAAACGAGCCTGCACCTGGTCGCGCTCGATGACGGTATCGACACCCGGCATGACGGCGGGGCGTTCTTCCGTTTCGCCGCCATGATGCTCGCCCACGAGGCCCGGGCTGCAGAGGATCGCCGCGCAGAGCGCGAGATCCTCGACGCTCCGCGTCCGCCCGGTCCCAAGCAGGCAATCACCGACGCGGCATGGGCAGAGGTGTCACCCTTGCTCGCGACGGGAACCATCACCGTCGAACAAGCCGCCGATCGGCTCGGCGTTGGCCGGGCCACCGTCTACCGTCGCCTTGGCCGGAATGAGAACGGGACGTGAACAAACGCTTGCGTTCGCGCTGTCGAGTCCTCTAGACCGTCCGCTGGCAGGGGCGCTTAGGCCAGCGACGTCAGGACCGTGGGACGCAAGAACCCAGACCGCTACACCCGTGAGGACTGGCGCGCTGTCTGCGGCACAGTCGACTCGATGCGGACCAAACGCTGGCGGGTCACCGTCGTGTGCAACCGCTGCCACCTCAACATGGGCGTCGATCTTCGCGTCATGGCCTTCCTCCTCGGCGGGGAGGGCGTCCTGTGGAACCGACACCCGCACTGCCGGCGGGTCGGTTGCGAGGGCCGGGTGACCTTCTGGGCCCAACCGCCCGAGGTCTACACCGCCTTTCCTCTCCGGGCTGAATGGCCCGTTCGCGAATAGCGAAACCGCTCATTCCAGCATCGCACGGGTCCAGGCGCGGCCGCCGCGATCAATCACGCCCAAAGAGGTCGGGGACATCGTCCCCGCAACGGCTCCGCCGTCCTCCACTTCGTTGCGGCCCTCCGGGTGCAGGTCCTCCTTACCCCCGACAGGCAAGGGGCGTGATCGCGGCAAGCCCGCGGGCCAGCTGGATCCCCCGGCTGGAAGCTGGAGACCTTCATGAATCTCGCTGACTTGCACGACCAGGCCGCCTTGGCCTCCGTCTCGTCTGATCTCCTCGATAAGGCTGCATCCGCCGGCGTTGAAGCCATGGCCTCCGTCCTGGCTGACGCCATGAGCTGGACGTCCGGCGATTTCCTGCCCTGCCAAAGCGCGGCCCTCGAGGACGGCGCGCGCGTGATCGCCGGCGCGCTCGCGCGCATGGCGATCGAGAACGGCCTGCTTCCCGAGGAACCCTCGGCCGTCGCCGACCCCGTCCCGGTCGATCCGGCTGTCTTGTTCAACTGCTGCACTGACGGCGCCGAGCCGCACTGGCGAGAGTTCACTGTGCTGCAGATCGGCGGCTGTCGCATGGACCCCGACGACGACGGTGTCGTCGACGGCGGCCAGGACCGCGCCAGCACCGAATTCTACACCGTGTACGGCATCAACGCTGACGGTGAAGCGCTCGCCATCACCGACCTTCCCAATGCCGACCTCGACCAGGCCAAGGCTGTCGCGGACACCCTTTCGGGCCTGTCCGGTCTGTCTGTCGAGCTGCATTGCGCCCTGACCCAGGAGATCACCCAATGAGCCTCATCACCTTCCTCGATCGCATCGCCGGCATGAAGACCGGCGAAGAGCTTGACGGCCATATGTCCGGCGCCGACGCCGTGGACACGCTGTCCTATCTCATCATCGAGGCCCGGGCGCTGCGCGCCTCGGCCTCCGCCGCCGAGCTCAGCGCCGACGGTCTCACGGTGCTTCGCACCCTGCGCGACCTCGTCGATGAAGCCCTGTTGACGCACATCTACCAGGACGAGAGCGAGATCCCGGCGGACTGTGGCTACGTCCTCGCCCGGGATGAGGCAGACGCGATCCTGGACCTTCACCCATCCGGGTGACGGCGACGGCCGCGCCTTACGGCGGGCGGTTCGCTCCGCTCGCCGCATCGGCCTGCCTACCGTGAAGTCAGGGGGCGTTCCCGGGCTTGGCGACCAGCTGGCCTTCGGCCTCGCGGTCGCTTGCGCCTGGTCACGTCCGACAGGTGCTGCCGGCGACGGCCTCGCTGCGCGCGTCGCTCCCTATGGGTCGCGACGACGGCCTGCCGGACAGAGAGAGGGGCGGCGGGGTCGGCCGATCCTGATGCAAGGGCACCGCCGGTTATCCCGTCAACGGCCTCGCCGTTCCCCTCTGACCGGCCGGACGGCCGAGTCCTCGGTGACGGGCCGGCACCTCGCAACGGATAGGGCGCGCCCCGCCCATTCCGGGCGGCTCACCGAGGAGAACCCGATGACCCACGCCACACTGTGCGAGCTTATGCGCCAGCACGAATTGGACTTCACCGCTCCGGCCGACTGCGCTCCTGCTGCGCGCCCGCTAGCGCGGCCGCGGCTGCTGATCCTCGCCTGTTCCTCGTCCAAGGCTGAAGGCGAAGACCTCTCGGCGCGGGACCGCTACACCGGGCCGCTCTGGCAAACCCTCAAAGCTACCGACCCCGACGGGTCCCTGGCGCACGTCGCGTTCCTTTCCGCCCGCTACGGCTTCGGGCACTCCCGGGATCCTCTGCCCCACTACAACACCCTGCTCACGGCCAAGACCGCCGACACGATGATCCAGCGCGGGCTGGCGGGGTACTATCCCAACTATGACCTTACGTTCCGCACCCAGGGCGCGCGCGATCGGCACTTTGCCTGCCGCGAGCGGCTGCGGACCGCCGGCGGCGTCATCGCTCGTCTCGTCCGCGAAGCGGGTTGCGCCTTTGAGGACGTCGCCATCTGCGGCGGCAAGGAGTACGTCCGGGTCGGGCAGTCCTATGTCGCTGAGATGACCGATCACGGGTTCATCGCGGCCAGCGCGCCCGTGACCGTCATCAACGACCAGATCGGCTACATGCGCGCCAAACTCCGGCGCTGGCTGTGTGAGCCCTGAGAACGGCCGCTGCGGGGCGTGGGGCCGCGCTGGGGGCGCGACGCGGTCAACGAGGCTTTCCCGGCCATGCCGCCCGCAGCGTGGGCTCCAGGTGCGGCTTAGGGGGCAGGGCGGCGGGCACTGGCTATCGTCGGTCAAACAGGACAACGGAGCGCTTCTCGGTCGCTCCCGTGGTTTCCGGCCTGCGGGTTCCGCGATCAATCACGCCCAAGAGGGGCGGGGTCGCCGGTCGCTCAACGGCTACGCCGTCCTCCACTCCGTTCCGGCCCTTCGGGTGCGCTTCCGGCTCAAACCCCGCCTGGCAAGGGGCGTGATCGCGGGACACCCGCGAGCCAGCCGGATCACCTGGCTGGGAGCTGGAGAAACAAGATGCCCCGTCCCGATATGTCAATCATCGCACAACAGCTGCAGATGCAGCGCGCCTCCATCATCGCCGCATTCCAGAGCCTGTCGGGCACCGAGCGCATGGCGCAGGCCAACAGCTACGCCGCAGCCGAGGCCGCTGGCGAGGCGGTCTTCCACCCCTTCCACCTGTGCTTCGACGGCGCGCGGGGCCCGGTCCAATGACCGGCGCTTCGCTGCGTCCCGTCAAATGGCACTTTGACGATTCCCCGATCTGGGACGGCTTCGCCCACGGCACAACCTGGAACGGTTGGGCCGACATCAGCATCACGCCCGCCGTTCAGACCGAAGTCGCCATCTGGCTCGACGGCGAGTCCGACAGCATCGACGAATGGCGCGCGCTGCAGCCCGGTCCGGACGGCCTGGTTGACCTTTCCGGCGGCCACACCCCGAACATCGACGAGGACGCCACCGCGTGCGCCGCGTTGGGGCGTGCCCTTGAGCTGTTGACCGGTCTGGTCACCTCGCTCTCCGCCCGGTTCGTCGAGCGTCTGAAGGAGACGCTGACGACCGAACAATGGGCCGAAATGCTCCGGCGCAATGCCGAGGCGTGGGACAGCCCATTCGACACCTGTGCGTCGCACGACTTCTGCGACTCGAACATGGTCATGGCGGCGGCCTTCCTCGACGTCGTCGGTCACGAGCCGAGCGGGTCCTACGAGACCCACTACGATCCCGCCAAGGGCTACCATGTCGCGGACGACCCGGCCGAAGAGGCCCGGGCCGACGCGAACATGTGGTTCTGGAATGAGGCCTGGTGCATCGCCAAGGGCGATCACCTGATGGACATCCAGCTGGCCGATCGGCTTGAGGCCGAGGCTCACGCCGCCTGGAAGATCCTGCCCTGGTGACATTCGTCTCCGGCCTGTTGCGCCGGCGACGGCCGCGCCGTGCGGCGGGCGGTTCGCTCCGCTCGCCGCACGGCCTGCCTACAGATAGACCGGGGGCGCTCCCGGGCTTGGCGACCAGCTGGCCTTTGGCCTCGCGGTCGCTTGCGCCTGGTCACGTTTGACGGGTGCGGCGGGCGACGGCCTCGCTGCGCGCGTCGCTCCCCATGGGTCGCGACGAGGGCCTGCCCGAACCGGAGAGTTTACTGCGCACGTCGTTTTCGCATCGTGTCACGGGAGCCCGGAAGTCAACGGCTGCGCCGTTCCCCTCCGCCGGCGGCCAAGAGGCCGCCGCTCCGGTGACTGCCGAGCGCCACCCGTGCCCCGAAGCTCCATCGCCGATCGCTGGGATCGGCCAAAGAGGAGCATCGACATGAACACCGTCACGATCAACGGTTTCCCCAAATGGCAATGCCTGGTCGGCAGCGTCACTCAGTTCTCGGTCATCACCTGGGCCGCCACGGAGTTGGCCGCCCGCCAACAGGTCGCGGCCTGGCAAGAGGTTCCCCTGCATTGGGTCACCGCTCAGCAAGTGGCGGCGTTCTGAGATGGCCCGCCGTTCCTCAACCCCGCCCGGCGTCTCGGAGCTGGCGTTGCCCTTCACCGGGTTCTTGCCCCGCGAGACCGTCTCGCCGAACCACGACCACTGCGGATCGCTCAGCGATACCGACTTGCTGGGTCGACTTCTTCGCCACAACGGCGGCCTCGGGGCCGCCTACATCATCATCGACGAGTTCGGCTCAGCGGCGGCGGCGACGTCCGCTACCGTGGGCGACTTCATCCATCGGACCGGCCTCGATGCGGCGGTTCATCAGGATCTGCAGCTCGCTTCGGAGCTGGGCGCCCGAATGGCGCGGGCGGGGCTCGAGGACCGTTGCGTCCTAAGCTCCTGGTCCGTCCTCAACGAATACCTGCGCGCCCGGCTGGCCCACGCCAAGATCGAGCAGTTCCGGGTTCTGTTCCTGGACAACAAGAACCGCCTCATCCGCGACGAGCTGCTGGGGGCGGGCACCATCAATCACGCCCCGGTTTACCCCCGGGAGGTTATGCGGCGCGGTCTGGAGCTTGGCTGTGCCGCGCTGATCCTCATTCACAACCACCCCTCAGGCGATCCCACCCCGTCGCGGGCTGACATCGACATCACCAAGTCCCTCATCGAGATCGGCAAGCTCATGGGCATAGCCGTCCATGACCACGTCATCGTCGCGAGCGAGAGCTGCGTCAGCTTCCGGTCCAAGGGGCTCATCTGATCGAGGGGGCTTCGGCCCCCTTTTTGTGCGCGATCGGTCGGTGCGACGCCGACCGCCGCGCTTCGCGCGCGGTGACCCGGCGACGGACAGGTCAGGGGGCGTTCCCGGGCTTGGCGACCAGCTGGCCTTCGGCCTCGCGGTCGCTTGCGCCTGGTCACGTCTAACAGGTGCGCCGGCGACGGCCTCGCTGCGCGCGCCGCTCCCTATGGGTCGCGACGACGGCCTGCCGGACTGCAACATAAACGCGCACGTCTTGTTCGCATCGTTTCACAGGAGCCCGGAAGTCAACGGCTGCGCCGTTCGCCCTTCGCGTCGGCCGAGTGGGCCGCCGCTCCGGTGACTGCCGGGCGCCCACCTGTGCCCCGAAGCTCCATAGCCGGTCGCTGGGACCGGCCAACGATGGAGACCACCATGCAAGCGATCGAAGCCCTTCCCGAAGTCACCGCCCCTCCCGTCATCATCGCCGAGGCTCCCGCGGCCGAGTTGCCGCGCGACGAGATTGGCGAGCGCCTGATCGCGGAAGGATTGGCCCACAACAGCTTCCTGCTGGATCTGAACCACGCCCTCACCGTCCCCCACGACTGGACCCTCCCGGCGCCGTGGAATCTCCCTTCTCGCCTGTTCCGCTTCCCGATCGAGGTCAGCGAGTATCAGCAGGGCGGGCGGCGGCTGGGCCTCATGCACCCGGCACTGGTCGATCATCCCTTCGTCAAACACGTCAGCCAGGTCATGGGCATGGCCATCCCCGCCGGTGGCGCTCCGAACCCCTATGGCTACACCAAAACCGGCCTCGGCATGTGGTGGCACGCCGTCGATCTGATCTCGGCGGGTCGCTGGCAAGATGCCCTCGACACCCGCCAGTTCACCACTGACGCCCATCTCCTGCAGGCCGTGACCTTCTCCCTGAGCTGTGGCCGGGAGGAGGGCGACGCCCTCACCCCCGCCGAGGCCCGCCACATCTTCGATGTGCTGGGCGTTGCCTGTCCCGCCGATCCGAACGCCATCCTCTGCAGCTTCCCCCGGCCGGGGTCCGTCACGGCAGACGACAAGGTGGAGCGCTGGCCCGTGAACACGGGCTGCGACGCGCCAGGCGATACCGCGTGGGCCATCGTCATCGGACTTGAGACCGGCTGGTTCGCCAAGGACCGCAGCGGCCACCTGCAGTGGACGCGCCTCGGCCGGGACCGTCACCAAGCCGGACCGTCGGCCACCTTCATCGAACAATCGTCGGGGCAGGGGGCCTTCGCCTTCTGACACCGTCGCTGACCCGACCTGTTGCCTGAGCGGGCGATGGGTCGGGCTACCGGGGCACGACGGCGGCGGCCTGTGGCCGTCGCCGCGACTTCGGCTGTCCGCGTCCGGATCATCGTCAGCACACGCTGCGCCCTGACGGGCTTGCCGATCGTGTGCCCGCTAGTCGCGGGCACTTTCCCGCGCACGTCGTTTTCGCATCGTGTCACGGGAGCCCGGAAGTCAACGGCTTCGCCGTTCCCCTCCGCCGCGGCCGAGGCCGCGCCTCCGGTGACTGCCGAGCGCCACCCGTGCCCCGAGGCTTCATCGCCGGTCGCTGGGATCGGCTTCATGGAGAACAGTCATGCAAACGATCGAACAAGTTCAAGCCGCCTGGGCCGCTCTGGACCGTCAGGCTCAAATCGAGGCCTGGGACGCCTTCACCCGCTCGATCGACTACGGAGATCAAGGTCATGATCCGTTCTACCTGGTCCTGCAGCCCATGTGGGATGCAGGCACCTTCCCCTTTGAGGACGAGTATATCCGGGACTCGATCGAGGAGCTGCAGCACACCAGCGCAGCGGACGAGTGGTTCGATGCCATGATCCTGGCCAACGATCCCAGCGACAACGCCTTCTGGGATCGCTTCGAACCGGCGGCGGCGGACGCCATGATGGGCTGCCCCTTCTAATCGAGGGGGCTTCGGCCCCCTTTTTGTGCGCGACCCACAGGCGAGGCGCCGACCGCAGCGCTCCGCGCGCGGTAACCCGGCGATGGACAGGTCGGGGGCGTTCCCGGGCTTGGCGACCAGCTGGCCTTCGGCCTCGCGGTCGCTTGCGCCTGGTCACGTCCGACAGGTGCGCCGGCGACGGCCTCGCTGCGCGCGCCGCTCCCTATGGGTCGCGACGACGGCCTGCCGGACTGAGAGAGAGCGCGCACGTCTCCTCCGCATCGTGTCACGGGAGCCCGGAAGTCAACGGCTTCGCCGTTCCCCTGCGCGTCGGCCGAGGCCGCCGCTCCGGTGACTGCCGGGCGCCCACCCGTGCCCCGAGGCTCCATAGCCGGTCGCTGGGACCGGCCCCATGGAGATCCATCATGTCAGAATCCGCCACGACCCAATCGGCCCCGGCCGGCCTCACAAGCACCGAACGCTACTACGGCCCCGGCGATGCGAACGGGCGCTACCTCGTCCTGGTCGTCGACGAGATCGTTGGCGAGGAAGAGGCCTACCGCACCTCGGACCTCGCGGTCGCCGCCGCCGAGTTTGATCGCTGCCAGGCTGGCCACCCCTATGTCACGGCGGTGTCGATCTACGACACCGTCGAGGCCGAGACCCGGAAGCTCTGGCAACGCGACCCTGACCTGACCCCGCAAACGGCCTTGGCTCGATGCCCCTACTGACCCCGGGGGCTTCGGCCCCCTTTTTGTGCGCCCCCGTCGATGTGACGCCGACCGCTGCCTGACGGCGCGGTGACCCGGCGACGGATAGAACAGGGGGCGTTCCCGGGCTTGGCGACCAGCTGGCCTTCGGCCTCGCGGTCGCTTGCGCCTGGTCACGTCTAACAGGTGCGCCGGCGACGGCCTCGCTGCGCGCGCCGCTCCCTATGGGTCGCGACGACGGCCTGCCGGTTTGACCGTGGTGGGCGCTCTGGGCGGGCCGATCGCTGGCCTGCGGCCGCGCGATCATTACCGCCTGTCGCGTCAGCGTCTCAGCGGGGCGCCGACCGCAGCGCTTCGCGCGCGGTGACCCGGCGACGGACAGGGCAGGGTGCGCTCCCGGGCTTGGCGTCCAGCTGGCCTTCGGCCTCGCGGTCGCTTGCGCCTGGTCGCGTCGGATTGCCTCTTTCTCCCTTGGGGGGCTCCGCCCCCGGTCGTCCCTCAAGGCGACCGCCAAGGCGGCTTAGGCGGCGGTGTCCCCGCCCTTCGGCTCCGCCTGCAGGGCGGGTGATCCCCCTCCGCCGCCACGACCTTGATCTCCTTCCTCCCCCGTCCGCGGTGCGGCTTTGCCGCCCACGCTTCGGAAAAGCGCGGGCGCCTTCCATCACGATTTCTGGCCCAGGTGCGAACCCTTCGCCCGCCGTGTCTGTGGCCGAAAGGAGTAGTCATGACCCCGATCACGTTGCGGGACTTGCCCCGCCGCCAGCGCGCGCGCATCTATGCCGTGGCGCTGGGTGAAACGTCCGCCGACTTCGCCCTGGCGGAAGCGCTGGCCGCGTCGGCCAAGACGGGCCTCGGCGCTGCTGACCGTCACCGCCTCGCCGGGGATGCTGTGCGATATGCGCTGGCCTGTCACGGCCTGCACGATACGACGGCGGCCCGCATTGCGGTCGCCGCCCTGGCTCGCGGGGTGATCCCTCGGCCGCTTGCGGTCCTGCGGCAGGCGCGCCGGGAGCAGCGGCGGATCGAGCGGGCGACCCGGCCCCATCTCGCGCTTCGGCTGCTGCTGTCCTCGCCCGCCGAGGCGGACCAGATGCGGGGGGCGATGTGAGCCCGGTTTCCGATCTGCCAGCGGGCTGGCTTTACCTCGAACAACGCCGCGTCGTCGTCGATCCGAGCCGGGGGGTTGTGGCCACCGTCAACGGGACCACGGCTGATGGCGTGATGCTCGCTGGCGCCCAGCGGCTGTTCGCCGCTCTGGTCGCCCTGGAGCAATCCGCCGGCGCGGTCGCAGAGGATGTCAGCTCGCGCAGGCTCGCCGTGGATCCGGCATTGGTCGCGGCGTTGGGCGAGGCGCGTTGCGCCGCCGCCCAGGCCTTGCGGCTGGCTGGTGAACCAACGGAGCATTGATGGTGTCGCAGCTCGCCCTGTTCACGGCTTCGGATGCGCCGCCTTCGGCGTCGCCCGAGGTCCGCTGTCTCTTCCTCGCGCCCGTCCGTTACGTCTCCCCGGTCATGACGATCGGGCGGCATGAGTGGGCCTATGTCATCTACGACGACCCCCATTGGGGGGTGCTGGCTGACTATGTCTGGCGCCGTTCCGGCGCGGAGTGGGCGCGGTCGCGGGCGTGGCCCAGCTATGACGGGGACAGGTCGGACGGCGGGCTTCCGCTGACCTGCCGCCGACTGTGGGAGCGTGAATCGGAAGCGCGCGCCGCGCACGGTCTGGTCTAGGGACCGCCGTCATGCAGTTCGTTCGCAAACAACGCCACGGCCCCCGCGTCATCACACCCCGCCAGCTATCGGCCTATGAGCGCAGCTGTCGCGCGAAGCGCGAGAAGCTGCCCTTGCTGGCTCCGCTCATCGCGGAGACCCAGCTACCGGCCGAGGAGGAGATGGCCCGTCGTCAGGCTGGCGATATCGTCTGGGAGCAGAGCGCGCGCGATGCTCATGCCGCCAAATGGCGGGAGGTCCGCGCAAGGCTATTCGCCCTGCCGGACCATGCCCGCGCGGCGGTGCTGGCCCGGTACAATTCGAGCCGATGGTTTCCCCGCAATCCCGGTCTGTTGGCCTCCCTGATCTGGGACACGCTGAAGGGTGTTGCGGTCCCCGCATCCACCCTTCTCCCGATGCCTCCGGCGGATCGGCTGTCTGCCGTGGCCGCTCTCAATGATCGCGCTCGCGCGGGAGACACCGAAACCCGCTGCCGGCGGGCCTATTCCCCCGGAGCGCTGGCCTTCCTCGCGCCGGGCTTCGTGCCCGATGAGGAGTTCTCGCGCCCCCATCTCAATCTTCACACGAGCCGGGGGCGCTGGTGTTTGCTCTGGGATGGCGTTGCCGACTTCGTCGGCTTCACTCACAACATCGATCCGTCCGGCGAGCGCCGGTGCGGGGTATTCTCTGCGCTGGGCACGCCCTTCCGGTTCGAGGTCTTCTATCTGAGCCACCAGGACGATGGCGACGCGGTCGCCCCTTGGAACAGTGACCTTTCGCGCCGCGTGGTCTGGGTCGGCTGCGCCGATGAAATGGCGGACCTGTCGCAGGCGACTTTCGGGAGCGGATGGACGCCATAGGCGTCTGTTTCGGCGGGGGCGCGCGGCGTGTTTTCGGTTGCGCCTTCGGCGCGGGATTGAACCGAAAACGCCGAGGCGTTCTGCGACGCCTCGCGGGCCTTTGGGCGGCTGCGCTGCGCGCTCGCTGTCGCCCGGTCGGCCCTGATCGCCAGCGCTGTTTTTTCTAGTCGGGCGGAGCCCGCTTTGGCTTGTCCAGGGCGGGCCCTTTTCTGTGGTCGGTGTGCGGGTCGGCGGGATTTGTTGCGCCTGCGGCGCGGACGACGGCGGCCATGGCGGGGGCCATGAGGTCGATGCCTAGAGGCGCGGGGCGCCTTTCTTCCGGGCCGAGGTCGCTGCGCGGCCGCCGGGGGAACCCTCTCGGATACGCACGTGCGTCTTCGACTCCGTTTTTGATCCGCTGACGGTTCGCCTTTGCCCTGGCCCTGACGGGCGACGGGAGGCGGACCGCCTCTGGCGGATCTGGCGAGCCGCTGTTCGCGGGTCTTTGCTCGGCCGAAGGCGGCCTCGGTTGAGGTGTTCTCGATCTGGTCGGTGATGCCGAATTGGGTCTGTGCCTAGAGGGTCGGGAGGCCTTTCTCGGAGTCCCAAACCAGTCACGTGAGTGAGGAGTGGCCCCTGGGGGGGCCTGTTGAAGAAACCTCCCTGTGGGAGGTGCACACCTTACGCACACCTGCGGTTCTTCTAAGTATCGGTTTTTGCAGGCGAAATGGCGGGCGCAACCGGGTGTCACTAGTGCCCCCACTTCGGGGATTTGCCGGTTTCCTTCGCTGAAACAACGTGCTAAGGGAGGGGTACTAGTGCCGCCATAATCCCAGATCGCCAATGCCAACCAACCTCCCTCGCATCACAGCCTATGTCTCAAAAGAGGCCCAGCAACGGCTTCGCACGCTGGCGAAAACCCGTGGTCTGTCGCAAAGCCAAGTGATCGAGGAGCTAATCAACACCGCGCACCAGGATCGGCGCGACTGGATCGCCCAGCAGGCTGGTCACCAGACGATGCTGACCCTCGCGCTCCTGACAGCCTTGGCCAAGCGCACCCTCAACGAGGAGGAGCTGGCGAAGGTGCGACAGATGGGAGGCCAGGCTGGGGCGCTCCTTTTTGGTCCCCTTGGGAAGCGTCCATTCGACGTCGATGCGCCGCCGCCGGAAGATGATCGCCTCGTGGCCCTTTTCGCGGCGCTGTCAGAGTAGTATCAAGCGCCACCCCTTCCGACGCCGCCCCGCTCTTGTCGCCTAACCCAATCGGGAAGTGACAATGAGCCGACCCTCCAAGGGCAACCTCTCCGCCTGGCTTCGTGGCGGACAGACCATCGGGCATACCTTCGACATGATCCGCGAGGTTCTCGCGCGCATCGTGATCGTCCTCATTCTGTGGGGAGCCGTCTGCGTCATCTGCGTGAACCTCCGCGCTTCGGATGATGAGCAGAGCTATGGGACCCTCGCACTTATGGCGAACGTCCTCGAATGGGTCGGTCCGCCAGCACCCCAACTCATCAGCGTGCCCACACCCGGACGTGGACCCCGCCCGTACCCCGTTGGCGAAGTCGAGCAGCTCAGCTGGGTCGCGCCCCACGCCTACGGCTACTTCCATCATGCCAAGCTGGGCTTCGCTCTTTGGATTATGGGCGCGGCGCTGACCGGGATCGCCACGGCCTATTGGTACACGCGAGCTGGCAAGGAGAAACTGAAGACCCGGCAGATCCGAGGACAGCAGGTTGTTCGCGCACCCCAGCTTGCGCACGAGATCACCCTATTCAATCAGGAGCAGGCCAAGGCGAAGAACCGGCCCGACCACCTCCCGGCGAACCTCGTTGGCATCCCGTACCCGATGGACGCCGAGCAGGAACACACCCTCATCACCGGCAGTCCGGGCGCGGGTAAGTCGGTCGCCATGCACCGTCTTATTCGGTCCGTCCGCGCGCGAGGAGATCGCGGCGTCGTCTACGACCCGGAGCTGGAATACATCGCCCAGCACTACAACCCCGAGACCGACCTCATCCTCAACCCCTTTGACGAACGGTCGCCCGCCTGGTCGCCGTTCCACGACGCCACAGATCACGTCGAATGGGATCGTCTCGCCCACGGCCTGTTCAAGGACCCCAAGAGCGGCGACCCCTATTGGAGCAACGTCGCCCGGTCGCTGTTCTCTTGGACCTGTTTCACTCTGAAAGAGCGCGACCCCAACGTCAGCCTCGATACGGCGCTGAACATGCTGTTCGGTTCGACGAAACGGCTGGAACGTCTCCTCGTCGGCACCCCGGCCCACAAGCACATCAGCGGCGGCGCGGGACCCCGGGTATCGTCGATTGAGTCCGTGCTGGTCGAGGGCGTGACGCCACTCGTCTACCTCCTCGGAAAGGGCGAGCCCTTCTCCATCCGCCGCTGGGTCAATCAGGAACGTCGGACCCCCGGGCTTCTCTTCCTGTCCGCACCTGAGACCCATGCCGATACCCTTCGGCCGCTTCTCGGTTTCTGGTCCGAGATCGTCATCAGCGCCCTGTTGTCGCGGAACGCGGAGGGTATCGCGCCGCATCCGACGTGGCTGTTCCTGGACGAGTTCCCCTCGCTTGGCCGTATCGACAAGCTGGCCGACGGCCCCCAGCGCCTTCGCAAGTATGGCGGCGCCATGGTCTTCGGGATGCAGCAGGTCTCGCAGATCCAGGAGATCTACGGGAAGGAGAAGGCCAGCACCATCATGGGTCAGTGCCTCAATAAGCTGATCCTGCGGTGCAGCGATTTTCAGACCGCACAGATCATGAGCGAAACGATCGGCGAGCGCGTCATGCACCGCGTCTCGGAGAACACCTCCTATGGCGCGAACAGCATTCGCGACGGCGTCGGCATCGCGCCGCGCGAAGAGAAGGAGCCGGTTTACCTCCCCACGGACCTGATGAACCTGCCGTCGCTGCAGGGCGTCATTCGGATGAGCAACAAGCGCGCCGGGCGGCCATTCCCTATCGCCCCGGTCGCCTTCAGCTTCGACGCCAGTCCCCGGATCGCGGACCCCTATGTTCCGCGCACTGGACCTGACCCCATCCGCGAGTTCATTGCGCGTGCGCGGGGCGAGCGGCCGGACGATCCGGCTGAAGGCACTGCAGCTGCGCCCGCGGCCGCCGCCGGCGGCCCAGTCCTCGTGGCGGTCGATGGCGACCTCGTCGTCGACGGCGAGGCGGACGAGGCAGTCAACGAGAACGACCTGGTCGCGGATCCCGGCGCGTTGCCGACAGAGAAGGGCAGGGCAATCTCCCTCGCTCGCGCCGAGGCCGCCCGGGAGGAGGCCGCCCGCGAGAACGAACAGAAGCAACAGCGCGAGCTGTTCGACGGAGACCGGCCTACCCCAGAGCCCCGTCCTGCCGGCGAGGAGCATAGCCTCGGCTCACTCGGTGAATTGACCGGCGACTATGGCCGGGGGCTCTGACCATGCTTTCCGTCAGCAGCATTGGAAGCTCCTCCGGGGCCGCCGAGTACTACGGCAAGGACGACTATTACGTCACTGGCGAGGCCGACACCCCCGGCCTGGAATGGGGCGGCAAGGGCGCCGCCAAGATCGGCTTGGAGGGCAAGGCTGAAGGAGCGGACTTCAAGAAGGTCCTCCAGGGCACCCACCCAGCCTTTAAGGACGGCGACAAAACACCCGCTGGCGCGGACCCAAAGCACCGGGCGGGATGGGATCTCACCTTCTCCGCGCCCAAGAGCGTCAGTCTGGCCATCCTGGTTGGCGGTGATCGCCGCCTCGACGTCGCTCACAACAAGGCCGTCGATCGGGCGATGGTCTATGCGGAGAAGCACTTCGCGATCACCCGTGTGCGCGATCAGGGCAAGATCCGTGAGGTGAACACCGGCAACCTCGTCTACGCCAAGACCGTTCACGGCACTTCCCGTCAGGGCGACCCCCAGCGTCACACCCATGTCGTCGTCGCCAACGCGACTGTCGAACCCTCCACGGGCAAGGTCCGCGCCCTGGAGAGCTATCAGCTCTTCAAACACATCCAGCTGGTCGGCCGGATCTACCGCGCCGAGTTGGCCAAGGAGGCCTTGGCGCTCGGCTACGACGTCCGTCGTGATGCCAAGGCCGGCACCTTCGAATTGGCCTCGTTCGGCGAGCAGCAGCTGCGTCAGTTCAGCAAGCGCCGAGAACAGATCGAGGCGGCCATTGCCATCGAGGAGAAGCGCAAGGGTTCCCCCCTTACCGGCGCCCAGAAGGATGCGTTGGCACTACGGGACCGGCCGAAGAAGCTAGACACACCTCGCGCTGAACTCATCGCGCGTTGGGCGGTGGAGTCGAAGGCCGCAGGCTTGGACGCTCGCGCGCTGGCCGGCGCTGCAATGGAGCGCAGCGCGAACGGCCGCGACGTGTCCTCATTGGTGTCCGGCGCCGCTTCCGATGCGGCGTCTCGTTTCGTGGCCGCCCTGCGGCGCATCACCGGGCGGTCCGATCCGGCGACGGCGAATGATCCTTACGGATATCGCAGACCTGACCTGGTGCGTGACGATGCGGCCCGCGCCGCTGTCTCCTTCGGGTTGCGCGTTGCTGAGCAGGGGAGGGCTGTCTTCACCCGCCACGAGGTAATGGGCCGGGCGCTGGAGTTTGCGGGCGCAGGGATGACCGCCTCTCGCATCGAGGGGCAACTGTCCGCCCTCGAGAAGGACGGGCGAGTGATCAACGCAGATGCGCGCCTAAATGGTGGCGTCACTACCAAACCGGCGCTCGACCTGGAGCGCGACATCGTCTCTCGTATTGAGCAGGGCAAGAACACTGCACCCGCGCTTATGACGTTGGCGGAGGCTGGGGCCGCCTTGACCCACGCGGCTGGCCGGGAGGGCGGAATCGTCCTCAGCGACGGCCAGCGGGCAGGGGCGGAGAAGCTCCTCACCAGTCACGACCGGTATGTTGGGGTTCAGGGTCTTGCCGGCGTGGGCAAGACGAAGATGTTCGAAGTCGTGCGCGAGGTAGCTGCGCAACGGGGCGTCGAAATCGCGGGACTGGCACCGACCCACCAAGCCGCTGAAGCCCTTTCAAAAGGCGCCGGGATCGAGTCTGGCACAGTCGAAAGCTTCCTCCAGCGATATGAGGGCCTGATGAATCGGGCCGAGACTGGAGGCGCGGGAGCCGGGCTCGACCAGGCCCGCGAAAGCTGGGCCAAGAAGACGCTCCTGGTTGACGAGTCGTCGATGCTGTCGAACTCGCAAGCTGACCGCCTGATGCGTGTCAGCGAAACCCTGCAGATTCCCCGGATCATCTTCGTCGGGGACGAAAAGCAGCTCGGCTCTCCCGAGGCTGGAGCGCCATGGCGTCTCGTTCTCGAGGAAGGGCTTGATCATGCCCGCATGACCGAGATCCGTCGCCAGAAAGATCCGGAGGTTCGCGCCGCCGTCGAACAACTGGCTCAGGGAGCGCCTGCTCAGGCGCTCCGGGCCCTAGGCTCTCGCGTCGTCCAAGTCGGCCGTGACGCCAACGACGACAAACTGGCAGAGGCGGCTCATACCGCGTGGGCCCAGGTGAAAGAACGTGGCGGTGATGCTCCCGTCATCGTGCCAACCCACTCGCTTCGAGAAAAGGTCTCTCAGCTCATCCGCGGCGACTTGGCCGCCCGAGGCGTTCTAACCGGCCCCACAACGACCGTACCGACCCTGTCGCACGTCCGCATGACCCGCGCGGAATCATATCAGGCGGCCAGCTACCGCGAGGGCCAGATCCTCGTGCTCCACAGCGGCATCAAGGAAGCCGGCCTGACCAAGGGCGCCACGGTGACGGTTGTCGGCCGAGATGAGCGCAATGATCGGCTCGTTGTCGCTACCGACCGCGATCGCCGCACCACAATCGACCTCACGACGCTCCGCGATCAGCGGAAGTCTAAGTTTGAGGCGTACCGTTCCAAAGATCTCGACGTTCAGCAGGGTGACCGTCTGGTGTGGGAGCGACGGGACGCTGATCGCGGCTTCAAGACCGGGGAGGGGTTCACCGTTGAGCGGCTTGGCCGGGATAGCTGGGACATTCGCGGCGCTGACGGCAAACAACACACCTTGAAGACCAGCGACCCGGCGCTGCGGTTCACAGGCTACGCCTACGCTGAAACGGCCGACCGCTCGCAGGGCTCGACCTATCAGAACGTGGTCGCCGTGTTAGCGAGCACCCACGGCGAAGGCGCCAACCAGGCTCGCGCCTATGTTCAGGTTTCCCGCACAGCGGAAACCCTGACCTTGGTGACGAACGACACCGCTTTGCTGGCCATGCGCCTCAACAAACAGGACGGCCAGAACCTCATCGCCATGCACGAGGCCAAGCTTGCGGGTGCCGAGTTGGCTGCGCTCGCATCCAGTCTCCCGGATCATGCCGATCGCTCGAACGAGCCCTTGGCTACGCTGGCCGCCGACGGACTTGACGGCTCTTCCAAGGATCAGACCGACCTCGCCCGGTCTGCCGGCGCTGACGGTCCTGAAAAGGACGATGGGGCCGACAAGCCCCTGCCGGGCACGTTGGAGGCCGACAAGCCCAAGGATTCCGAGCCCGCCAAGGAGGCCGAGAAGGACAAGTCCTTCGATAAGGCCGTCGAGATCAACAGCCCGGCGATGGGGCTGTGATGGCGGGCCCCGTTCTGCCCACGCCTCCTAGCCGCCTCGGCGGCTCACCGGCTACCGCCTTCCCGTAGCCGCTCCACTGCGAAACCCCTTCATTCACAAGGAAGAAGTTTAAATGATCGAATGGCAAGCCAGTAGGACCAGGCTACCCCGCAGCAACCTCCGGGCCGTGCCGGATCTCCGAGACCGCCTCGACGTATCGCGTTTCGACGTCGCATACGCCTTGATCTTCGCCGCCGGGATCTTCCTGACGGTGCTGCTTTGGTTCTCGGCGGGTGCGACCTTGGCGGCCCGCGTTACCGACGCGGCGACCACTGCAGTCCCGTGGTTGATCGCACCCGTCGTGATGTGGCTGTCCAAGGCCATTCCCTTCTTCCACCGCAACGAAACCGCCCGCTGGCTCCTGGTCGGAACGCCCGCTCTTCTCGTGGCGATGATCGTCCTTGCGCTGATCGCCGGAGGCCCCGGCCGGTGATGTGGAACCGGACCACTCCGAAAACGACAGCGCCCCGGCGTTCGAGTCCAGGGATTCAGGCACCGGAGTCCAGACATTTAGGAACCGACGCCATGCCAGCGGGCGAATCCAGCGATTGCGGAAAACTGATATCTATTAGTAACCGCTACTGTTCGCCTTCACATAATGCTTATTATGCGAGGGAAATCAATATGTTAGCAGGTTTTTCGATCTTTAGCAATTCTGACCTTCCTCGCGCGGCCAACGACGAGATGCACGCGGTCCTCTCCCGGTTCTTGGCGAGGTCGAAATCGGACGATCCTGCCGCCGGCGTCGTTCGCACCTGGTGGCAACGCGACCCGGTGGATGCTGCGCTGGACGCCCGTCTGCTTTGGCAGCGCCTTCGGCGCGACGGGGCCAACGTCTCAATGGCGCCGCCTGTGCGGCACGCCGTCATCCGTCTTCAGCAGGATTGGACCCGCCGCTTCCCGGCGGCCGTCTATCTGTTGGCGGCCGAACGCCTGTCCCAGGTCATGGACGCCTGGGCCGATGCAGAGCTGGCCAGCGTCATCGCTGGCGGCGCTCCCACTCCCTCATCCACCACCACCCCCTAATCAAGGAGCCAACCATGCAGTTTCGTGAAGTTCAGAAGGCCCGGCCGGGCGCAAACGGCGCCACGATCGCCGTCAACAAACAGGGCGCCGCCCTCAGCATCCCCCTTGCCCTCCTGAAGGAGGCTGGTTTCGCCGACGCCACGCCCGTTCGCATCCTCTACGGCGAGGAAGGCCGGCGCCGCTGCATCCAGCTTGTATCGGACCCAGAAGGAAAGTTCCGCCTCAGCCCCCGCAAGGCCGTTTCCCTCCTGCAGGCGCCTGAGCTGACCCCCAAAGCCAAGATCGACAAGAAGCAGTCCCTCGCTCACTCCGAACCCGGCGGCGGCAAGATCATCTTCGACCTGCCGGCGGGATGGGATCTCGCGCGCAAAGACGTGCTGGCCTAGCGGCCGCCCGTGGCCAGCAACGGCGGACAGGACCTATTCGAGCTCGCCCTCCTTGTCGCAGACATGGAGGCGATCGCTGGCGTGAAGCTATACCGCTCCGGCCATCGGCTGCGGGGGTCCTGTCCGCTCTGCAAGGCGTCGCCTAAGCGTAAGGATGGCGGCGCGTTCTCCGTCGACCCCGTCAAGAAGACATGGAAATGCTGGGGCTGCGATGTTCGTGGCGGCGACGCCGTCGACCTTGAACACCGTCTGCATTCCCGGCTTGACCAAACTCTCAGGGACGCCGCGATCCGGATCGTCGGTGAAGATCCAGCCAGCATCGACGTCAAGAAGGCGCGGGCCGAACGCGAGGCGCTGGCGCGCCAGGCCGATGCGGATAACGAACGGACCCGCCTCTGGAAGGCCGCGATGGCCCTTTCGTTGTGGCGAGACGCCCTCCCCGCCGCCGGCACACCTGTCGAGACCTACCTCCGGGGTCGCGGCATATCCGGCCGGCCTCTTGCCGAGGCGCTGAAGCAAGTCCGATATCATCCAGCCGCCTATCATTCCGGCCCGATCGCCAACCCGGTGACCGCCCCAGCGATGATCGGACTGCTTATGACGCCGTTCGGCCCCACGGGCGGCGTCCACGCGACCTACCTGTCTGCAGACGGCAAAACCAAAACTCACCTGGACCCCCAGCGTCGCAAATGGGGGCCGCCCGGGCGGATGGACGACCACGGCGTTGTTCATCCCGGTGGCGTCTGGCTCACGCCGCCCACGTCCAAGGGGCCCCTCGTCTGCGGCGAAGGAATCGAGACCACGCTCTCCGCCGCGTGTGAGATCGGTATTCCTGTCCGGGCCGTCGCCGCTCTCGATCTCGATGCTCTGCAGGGTGGCCTGCAGCCAGACAGCCGGGGCCGCCATGATCTGCGGAATTTGCAGCGAAACCCCCTCCTCCCGGCTTTCACATGGCCCGAGCCCGCCGAGGCCCCGTGGGGCAGTCCTATGATCTGTCTGGATCGCGACATGACGCCAATCAAGATCCGCACCAATGGTCAGGACGATGAGGCCGTCGAAGAGGTCCTCGATGCGGACATGCGGGCAATGCTCTGCGCAGTGCTGGCCAGCGCGGCCTGGATCGAGGCTGGGGCCAGATGGGTCTCGCCGATCGCGCCCTGCAGCGCCGGTTGGGACTTCAACGACCAGCGCCAGGCTCGCCTTGCTGGCCTACTCGGTGACCGCCCCGGCGTGATCGAGGTGGGTTTGCTCCCGGACTTCCATACGGCGGCCGCGGCGATCGGCGGCTAGGGCTGCGGACGGGTTAGTAGCCTGCGTTCCGACAGTTCTGGAGCAACAGGTCTTGCGCCCGCTTGACCAAAGGTGAGGTGTCATACGACGGTTTCGCCGCCTCGGCCTTGATCTGGGCGCACCGCGCCGCTGATTCCTCCTGACCGCGTTCGGTAGAGGCTTTTCGGGCGCTCTCCAAAGCAGCGTCGAAGTCACCGGTTCCGACCTCCGCGCGCGCCGCTGCTTCCATGGGTGTGAGCGCCGTTTTCAGGGCCAAGGCGATCGGAGCGCGCTCCCGCTCCTGGGCAAGGGCCGCGTTCGTATCGAATTCACAAATGGTGCTCACGAAGCCGTCGCTATCGTCCAGGCGGGCGTCAAAATCAGATTGCGCAGCGGCGTAGCGTCCAACGGCAGTGGCCTCACTGCCGTAGATGTCGATGAGACGTCGGGAGGCCTCCCATCCCAGCTGGTTCAACCTGGCCTTAATGCCATTTTCCGAACAGTAATCCGGACCGTTGTAGTCCACATACTTGATCTCGATCAGTGGGGCCTTCGCGGGGATCACCGCAGCCTCGGCGGATCGCCCTGCTTGAAGGGCTTCGGCCACAGTTCGGAAGGCGTCAACGCCCGACATGGACTGCTGACCACACGAGGCGACTACGAGGGCGGAGGCCACTAGGGCGAGCGTCGAGGTGCGCATCTGAACCTACCGTCTCACCGTTGCGGCCTCGACCTCAGCCCGCGTGAAGAACACGTTCTCGACCGAGCCATTGACCGAACACATAACATAATAGGTGTTCGCCCGGCTGACGCTCTTGTCACCAAGTTCGATTTGGGCGCAGTCGGGCCGGGTCTGCAGTACCATCTTTGCGCCCTTGCGGATGATGTCGATGTCGGCGCGGGTCAGGCCGTCCTCGCCGGGGTTAGGGATCGCGTCGGGCATGATCCGGTCATCGGCATAGTCGGCGGGACCGGCGTAGGCCGGCTTCTCAGGTGGTTGGGTATCGGTTAGCTGCGACAGGCGGGTCCATCGGGGCGTGAAACCGTCCTGGGTGGTCCTGACCCACCCGTCGCGACGCTCATATGCAGTCAGTTTCTGGCGATAGTAGACCCTGTTCACTACCGCTCCTCCGGGAGAGGAATGCTCCGTAGCCACATCGCCAGACACCCAATAAGAGCCCACACCGGCGGCGCGGTCTGCTGCTTCGCGCCGTGCCATCTCCGGGCCCGACTCGCCGAACTTGGGTGCCGCGTCCGGTTCGACGATCTCCACGTCGGCCGGCACGTCGTTTGACGGTCCCGAGTCCCCACAGGCGCCCAGCAGGGCTACGGCGCTGAGTACTGCAAATCGACGCATGGGTTTTCTCACGGTTGCCTGTTCGGCGAGGATCAGTTGATCCGCGTCTGGTTCGTTGTAACCACCTGAATGAATTTCCCTTGGCGATCGAAGGACAGGACGGCCGCGCGGGATTCCGCCGTCCCCCATGCGGTGCCAGTTGAGTGCAACCACATCAGATGGGTGGCGCCATCCGGTAAGGTGGTCCGGCTGTTCGGTTCGCCCAGCAGGGCGATGACCTCCGCCATGGGGGTGCCTGGCGCGATCTGCGACACAGCTACCGGATCATAATTGGTCCCCATGGAGACGCATCCGCCCCCTCCGGCGAAGAGGGTCAGGGCGGTGAACGCTACGGCCAATCGTTTCATCTGTGCTCTCACTCTGAGGTGTTGTCGGGCATGAAGGACTCGACGGGAACGCCAAGATCAGTCGCGGCTTTCATGAAGCCCACTGCGCAACGGAGCCCCGACGACTGAGCTGCTTCAGACGCGGACCGGGCCTCTGTGACCGCCCGTGGGCTCACGTCGCCATTCAGGACCTCGCCCATAGCGCCGTAGGCCGAACTCTTGACGTAATAGGCGTCGCGACAGGTGTCGAACGCCTCATCGAATGAGCGCCGGGAAGCGCGCGGGATGGCATCTGGCACACGGATGCGGCTGACCTCGGATGCAGCGGCCCGGCAAAGCTGTTCGGCCTGTTGCACCATCGGCCACAGATCATAGGGGCTGGGATTCGGACGCCCCGCGACCTCAGCGACATAGCCACTGGCTTGGTCGCATGATGCCAGACGGTTAGTCACCTCCGTCCACATGGATTGAACCGCTGCCGTGACCTCGGGCGTAGGTTCTGTGCGGCCAGGGGTTGTCGCGGCCGGCGCAGCGGCTTCGCGCGCTTTCTCGTCCTCAGCCCGTTTGGCATCGGCGACTGCACGGGCCGCTTTCTCTTCAGGCGTTGGCGGCGGCATGATCGAGGCGCCGACGATGAACAGCACCACTGAGGCGCCCAGCGCGAGCCCGGCGCGCTTTCGGGTGCCAAGCTTGATCCTTTTGATCGGCCGGACGAGGGCTATGATGCTAACGATGAACAGCACCATGCCGATAAGAGCGATAACCCCGCCTAAGTCGCGCATTTAGAATTCCCCCTAGTGTCTCTGTCTGACACAGAGGCCGACTTCGCGCAAAGGTGGGCGTTTGGGCAGGGTGATGGCCTCTCTAGGCCGGCAGCCTCAAATATATTCCAAATATAGTTGGACCGGCCGCTATCTCGTTCCGATAGTCCTTTCCCCAAGGCGGTGTCAGGACGCACCAGATGTCAGGTCAAAACGGTCCAGCACAAGACGTCGCCGTCGCCGGCGCTTCGATCGCGGACCTTTGCGCTCGATGGCTTTCCGTCGACCGCGAGATTGAGCACCTCACCGGTCGATGGTCGGCTCTGGAGGTTTTGGTGTTGAGGCCGCCGCCTCAATCGGGCGACATCAGCCCCGGCGCGGCCGATGAAATGACGCTTATCGATGATCGCCTCGTCTTCCTGGACGCCGACAAGGCCAGCTGCACTCAGGCGCTGGCCAGGACCTCAGCCAGATCGTTCGCCGATGTCGTCGGCAAGTTGGACGTCGCGTCGCGGATTCTCAGCGGCGAAGGCGGCCTCGTGCACGACATGGTCGCTGACGCTGTAGCGCATCTACCCCGGTTCTTTGCTGATCGCCCAGACATCCCCTGAGATGGGCTTCGCCCGGGCTTGCTCAAGGCGACCGCTGGCGCGGTGATCTCGGGCGTCCCCAGCTTCGCCTTCGGCTGCAGCAGGGGTCCCCTGCCCTTCCATCAGCCTTGACCTTGCCCTCCCGGATTGGTTTTTCGCCGCCCTCGCTCAAAGAGCGATGGCCTGCTCTGACTGGATGGTGGGGATTGTCCGCGTCGGCCGACACCGATGGCCAGTAGTCCGGTGAATATGGGTGCGGAGCGATTCCGGCCGACCTCCGTTGGAGTCCGGATCATGGCTCGCAGAAATCAGGATCTAGTGCACACCGCCAACGAACTGGACTCCTGCGGTCAGAACGAGTGGGCGCCTCGAGCCACGCTGGGCATGTTTTTGGCAGTAGTGAACGGGCGACAGAGCTATTCGACAAAGCTCAGTCGCCCGTTCGCGGGATCGAACCGTAGTCAGAAGAAATCTTGGCGCTGATCAACTTACTTGGTGTCAGCTCTTGACGTTCGGAAGGTCCGCTAACGGCGCGAACAGAACCGGTGTATCAGCTCGCGCCAGCCCTCGGCCGCGCGGGCAACGCCTCGCGCAATACACGGATTGCCGACCGCAGGAAGATCAGGGCGATAATCCCGCCCACGCCCGTGTCGAGCATGCCCAAGTCGGCAGGCTCAAACAGGCCCTCAGCTGGAGCTGGGATCGATCTGCCGAGCGCAGGGCCACGCCTTAGTCAACGCCTCGTTGGCTCCGGCCGCCATGTGCTTGTCTCTGAGATAAGTCTCTGATTCGGCCCAGCGCAGATAAGCTTGGCGGAGACGCTGACGGTCATATCTCGGGGCGCCGCACACGGCGCGACGGACGATCAACTCATCGAGCATACCCTGCAGATAGGCTCCGCACTCGGGCGCCCCGCGTCTGCATTGCTCCAAAAGGGCGGAGCCGGTTGCGGAAGGCGGAACATCTTGAGTCACGCCCGATCCCGGTGAGACAACTAAGCTTGCGAGCGAAAAGTAGAAAATACCGAGGTTCATAATCTTCGGCCTCCTTGGGTCAAACCTGTTACGAGAACTTTCATGCAGAGCTCGCAGTTCACGCCTTTCGCCCTCTGCTGAAATAGGCGTAAAACTGTTCAAGCGCGGCGGTTCCCTCCGCCAGCCGTTCGTTGTCATCATCCGTTCGGGCGCAAATTCCGGCGATGAGGGCGCCCAGGCCGGCCGTCTCCGGCCGATTGAAGCGGCTGTCAGCGATGTCGAGGTCGTGAATGATTTCGCCGATCGCGACCAGCGCGGTGTCATTGTCGAGTTGTGTCCGCACGAGCAGCGTCTCGAAGGTGCAGCGCTCGCCTTCGTGGGTGAACTCGGCATTCGCCATGTCAAACCTGAGTTCGTCCGCGGCAGGCTCGTAGCCTTGGCCGTCGACGAACTTGAAAGTCGCTTCGGGGTCGATGAAGCGCTGGATCAGCCAGGCCGACGCGATACGATCGACATGGATGCCGCGCCGGGTGATCCAGACCCGCTGTCTCAGGTCGGCGGTCGCGATCACCGCCTGACACGTCGAACTGACGTCAGGGTGCCGCGTCGAGCGCGTCACCAGGTCTGCGAGCGCCGCTTCGGCAGCTTGCCGGCCGTGGGTGCCGAAATAGTCGATGGCCGCGATTTCGGCCAGACGCGCGCGCAGGCGAACAATCTCGCGGGCGACCTGCCCGTCGTCGATCGTGCGCGCCTCGCGGGCGAGGTCCTCGTAATCGGAATCGCGAACCGCATCGAACAGGGCTCGCACGTCCGCGTCTCCCAAGCCACCGACCAGCGCAGCCTCCAAAATGATGGCCTCACCCCCGCCCTCGGTGATCTCGCGCAGCAGGTCGTCGAACAGAGCTGCCGTGTCGTCGCGAAGCGGTAGCGCGTGAACGGCGTTCTTCAGCGGAGTCGCCCCGATCGCCTGCAGCCGCCGCCAGACTTTGACGCGCAGATAGGCGGGCTTGGCGGGCAGTTGGTGGATCAACAGCAGCCAAGGGGCGCGCGAGCCGGGGAACGAAATCATATACAAGGTGTATCATTCAATGACCACAAATGATACAGGTGAACGAGCTAGCGAGTTGAGGAGGTGGTATGACCTGGGTCGCCTGCGATTGGTCACCTGAAACTGGAAGTTGGTCTGGTCGGAACGAGGTCCCTGGCGCGACTCCGGGCCTAGCGGCATGAGCGCCGGAACGGACATCAATACGACGGTCGATCTCTCGGAACCGCGCCCGGAGGCCGCGCCGCCCAACCTGACGCATGCGCAGTTGTTCATTCGGTTTCTAAGGTTCGGCTTGCTGGCCTGGGGCGGTCCGGTCGCACAGATCGCCATGGTGCGCCGTGAACTGGTCGACGACGAGCGCTGGATCTCCAGCGAGCGCTTCAACAGGCTGCTGGCAGTGATGCAGGTGCTGCCGGGCCCCGAGGCGCACGAACTCTGCGTCCACCTGGGGATGCGCGCCAAGGGAAGACTCGGGGGCATCCTCGCTGGCCTGGGCTTCATGCTTCCCGGCTTTCTCCTCATGATGGCGCTGTCATGGCTCTATTTCCGTATCGCCCTGATCGACACAGCGCTCGGCGCGGCGTTCCTGGGGATTCAGGCGGCGGTGATCGCGTTGATCGTCGCCGCCGTCCATCGGATCGGAAAGCATATCCTGCTGGACGGTCGCCTGTGGATGCTCGCCATCATCTGCGGCCTGGCAGCCTTCGCCGGCGCTCCGTTCTGGATCACCCTTCCGGCCTCCGGGGCGATCTACGCGCTATGGGCGCTCGGCCTGCGAGTATTCGCTGCGCTTGTCGCCGCCGGGGCGACAGCTCTGACGATTCTGGTAACGCTCTTGGCGCCCGATGCCGCAACGCCAGAGGTCCAAACGGCGATCGGTGACCCCGGCCAAGCGCCCGTTTGGCTGTTGTTCGTTTCCGGCTTGAAGGCCGGCCTCCTCACTTTCGGCGGCGCCTACACCGCGATCCCGTTCGTTCGCAACGACGCCGTGGGTCAAGGTTGGATGAACGATGGCCAATTTCTGGATGGCTTGGCGCTGTCGGGCATCCTGCCGGCGCCTCTGATCATCTTCGCAACTTTCGTCGGCTATTTCGGCGGCGGACCGCTCGGCGCCGTAGCCATGACCGTCGGAATATTCCTCCCGGCATTCGCATTTTCGCTGATCCTCTACGACCGTTTGGAATCGGTGCTGGAAGCCAAGCGGCTGCATGCCTTTTTGGCAGGCGTCTCAGCCGGCGTGGTTGGCCTCATCGCCGCTACGACGATCGACTTGGCGACGGTCACAGCCCAGCGCGTCCCGGATCTGATCATTGGCGTGTCTATCTTCGCGGTCGCTTTGGCGTTGCTCTACACATGGAAGAATAAGCTCAACGTCGTGGTCGCGTTGGCCGCCGCCGGGTTAGCGGGTTGGGTCTTTTTCGCTCCGGCGAGTTAAAGCGTGGCCGACTGCAACTATCGTAAGTCCCCCAAGCATCGAATAGTCAGTTAAGAAACGGAGCGTGCGATGAACCGCAGACATATGGTCCAGATCCTGGCAGTCATGGCGCTATCGCCGACGGCGATAGCGACCAAGGGCGCTGCCCAATCCGACAAGCGGGAGGTCATCTCGTCCGCGGCCGGCGTACAGGCGACCGTGGCTCCCGACGGTGTCGTGCGCATCGCCTGGTCGCGAACCGATGTCCCGGTGATAGTGGACGGCGCCCCCCTCGCGCCGGCCGCCGGTTTGGGTTCCTGGGCCGCTTTCAAAGCGCACGGCGACGACAATGTCATGCTGATGGGCGACACCGTGGTGTTCGAGGACGAGATCACGGCCGCCATGGACGCCGCCTTCGCCGCCGGGCTGCAGGTCACCGGCCTGCACAATCACTTCATCTTCGACGATCCGCCCGTCTATTTCATGCACGTCGGCGGCACGGGGCCGGCGCACGACCTGGCCACCGGGGTGAAGGCCGTGTGGGACGCCATTCGAGCCGTTCGTGCGGAGACGCCGACACCTCGACGACGCTTTCCTGGATCCACCCCGACCGTTGCCGGAGAGTTCGATGTCGCTTCATTGCGGCGCTATTTCGAAGTCGATCCCGAGCTGAACGGTGGCGTGGTCAAGTTCACCTTGCCGCGCACGGGTCGCATGCATGGCGTCGAAGTCGGAGGATCGATGGGATTGACGACGTGGGCGGCCTTCTCCGGAAGCACCGCGATGGCGACTGTGGCCGGGGACTTCATCATGACCGCTGAGGAGGTGCAGCCGGTGCTCCGGTCGTTACGGGCCGGAGACATCCATGTCGTGGCTTTGCACAATCACATGATTGGGGAGACCCCCGCGTTCTATTTCGTCCACTATTGGGGCAAGGGACCCGCAGAGGACTTGGCTCAGGGAGTCAACGCGGCGCTGGCCGTGCAGAAGGGCTCGTAGAAGGCATCTCGTCGTCCTCAGGCGACATCAATCTTCACTTGTATCACGCCTTTGATGGGGCGCGCCGTTCCTGTGAACTTGCTCCGGCCAGCCTCAACTGGGGGCGGTGATGAACGGGTGAAATGATGAGCTCTCCATGTGAACCGATCTCCGCGTTTGACGCCGAGGCCCTGCGCCTCCGCCCGCGGCTGTGTTCGGCTGTCGAGGGCTTGCGCGGTTTGAAAACGACGAGCGACATAGCGCTTTTATCTCCCCGCGCTGGCATATCGAGAGACAGATCGGGCGTGATCGAGCGACGTGGGGGAGGTTCGTCTTATCGCCGAAGGCGGGCGGCGAACAAGGGTGGAACTGGAGCACCGTCATCTCGACCGGCACGGCGAGGGCCGGGGCCTTGCCGCTGGCGTTCAGTCCGATCAGGGCCGAAGCGGCGCGCTGGGGCGGGTTGGCCTCTCACTGGGGTTCTAAGCCGGAACCGCCGAAAATTCCGTCAGCCGATCAACGTGGCTTGTCCCGCGCCCGGTCGATGGGGTAGACCCAACAGTCGTGTCACTAGCCGCCATTTCGATCACGGCAATGCCAGCCGGACGTCACGTCCAGATTGTTCCGGTCTGGATGAGGCCGACTGACGTCTCGGATGACGGGTGGCATACAACTGCTGTGAGTCCTGCAGGGGGGCAGCTGCCTGACCGGACGGCGAGCATCAGCCCATCTCATGTATTAGTCATGTCAGCTTTGACACTGCGCACGCGACGGCACCCGACCCGTTGCAGACCCCCAGACATATGGAAAGCTGACGCTCAACGTGGAGTTAGCCGGCGCGGCGCGGCTTCATCGCGCAGCGTCCGTGTTGATGGATGGGTTAGAACTCTCTGGGGCACACATTTGAGAAAGACTATTTTTCAGCCAACGCAAAACCCGCGTTGCCAGATGCAACCACTGAGACAAATACAAACGGCACTGGACTAGTATTTAGAGCGCCATGCACTTGGCCAGGTTTTGCTATGGCAATATCTCCAGCCTTTAGATGAGCGACTTTGCCGCCTCCTTGGTAATACTCAGCCTCTCCAGAGATAACCGTCCAAGTATCTTGGCCGTCCGGGTGAACATGAGCGGTTATTTCTTGCCCAGGATGGGCATGCCAAACAACAACTGCTGAGTCCTTGGTTTCCAGAACCACTGAACGAATTGGTTCGCCGTCAGACGGACGAATATATTCTGTTACCGAAAATATTCTTGATTCCATTTCCATATCCACTCCAAAAATCAATTTGGCTTGAGAAGTTATTACAGAACAACTGTATCCGAGAGTTCTACGTTGCCGATAACCGGCCCGAAACGGCGGCGCAACGCGCCGCTGTTGGGGGTCCGTGTTCATCGGCGGGTTAGACCTGTGCTTGCGTAAGACGAATATCGACTTCTCGGTCGACGTATTTCCATTCCTCTGACGCACGCAGTTCGGAAAGCAGCCTGTTGAACTCAACCTCATGAATTGGCGCGTATTCGAACCAATTCAGAAAATCGAACGGTTCATTCTCTGAGAGGTCGCGGCAGTGGTGGAGCTTGCGCGCTACTGCAGGCAAATACTGAAGCCCGATTTGGACGTGCTTCGACTGTTCGAAAACGCTCCGGCGTTCGTCTTGCGTGAGCTCCCACCAAGCTGCGTTCTTCCGGATCGGTATTAGCGCACCGCACGTTGCTTCTGGGCGCGCCAGACCTTGCTGCTTCGCTACAATTTCATTCTTCTCTGCGCGCATGACATATCGTTCATTGCTGGTTATTCCACGAAGTATCCAGGGTGCATTGGTTTCAGACTGCAACTCTGAAGCGGATACGACGTTGAGCCTTTTGGCTTCAGGCAGGGGCTCGCCAACTCTCGTTTCGGCCCTGACAATCCGCCAAGGGCCAATGTCTGCGCCGACGAAAGCAAATAATCGTGTATCCATTTCAATCTTTCATGTGTGAATGTTTTAACTCTTGCAGCTTCGAAGAACCTATCTGCCGATCCCGTGATTGTACATGGGGGTTGAGTAGCAACGGAACAGAAAACCTACATAAGGCAGCACGCCTCAAGGCCGCGGGCCATTCCGGAAGGGCGCGAAGTGGTGGTTAGCTGCCGTCCCTCCGACGCCCCTTGATCCAATTTGTTAGCGACCGAACACCCAAACCAACCGCTGCGGCTATCGCGATTGCCCCACCTAGCAGCGGCCAGTCTAAGCCTCTGTGGCATTCGGCATCTGGCGCACAGTCGCCGAGCGAACTCACGATGAAGACGACCCCGATGAGGGGAACACCGACAAAGGCCGCCATACCGCAGCCGATCTTTCCACCTAGCGTGCTGCTGTCCCGATACTCGCTCATGGGCTCGAAGCTATCGCTTTCCGCGACGTCCGCAATTGGGGCGGAAGCGGCCGTCTGGTTTTTCCAATAAACCCCGGTTTGATGCGAAGCGGGCCGGCGGTTACGATCGGACCGCTGGATGACCCTCAATCTCACATCTACCCATCCAGAAACCTATAGCCGGTAAACCCATCCTTCGATAGATTAATGAAAGAAGGAGCGGACGTCGATGCTGATCGGATATATGCGGGTGTCGACAGGCGAGCAAAATCTCGATCTGCAACGCGATGCGCTGGATCGTGCCGGATGCGGCCGGGTGTTCGACGACGTGTGCTCGGGCCGTGCGACCGAACGGGCCGGGCTCGACAAGGCACTCGACATCATGCGTGATGGCGACACCCTCGTAGTCTGGAAGCTCGACCGGATCGGACGGTCGCTACCCCACGTCGTTGGGCTGGTCGGCGATCTGCAGAAGCGCGGGATCGGCCTTAAGGTGCTGACCGGCGATATCGACACGACGACCGTTACGGGCCGGTTGGTGTTCGGTATTTTCGCGACCCTGGCCGAGTTCGAGCGCGATCTGACCCATGAGCGCACAATGGCGGGGCTGGCCGCGGCCAGGGCGCGAGGCCGTGCAGGTGGTCGGCCGCGGGTCATGACGAAGCAGAAGCTGAAGGCCGCGATGGCGCTGATGGCGGATCGCGACAATGCCGCACGCGATGTTGCGGTCCAACTCGGCGTATCAGTGTCGACGCTTTATGCCTATGTCGATGCGAAAGGTCAGCCGCGAGAGCGGGCCAGCGAATTGCTGGGCAAGCGCGGGGTTCAGCCTAAAATAGCAGCATAGGCCGAGCAGTGCCGGTCAGCTTTCTCTCGGACGAGCAGGCCCTGCGCTATGGTCGCTTCGTCGGCGATCCTACATCGGAGCAGTTGGCGCGCCATTTTTATCTCGACGATGCAGACCGGACGTTCATCGGCGCGCACCGCGGCGATCACAACAGGCTCGGCGTAGCGGTACAGCTTGGCTCTTTGCGGCTGCTCGGCACCTTTCTCGAAGATCCGGCACAGACACCGGCGTCGGTCACGCGGTTCGCAGGCAGCCAGTTGGCGATCGACGAGCCGTGCGAACGGATGGCGCAATATTGCGCGACCAAGGGACGATGGCGGCACGGCCCGCGCATCCGCGACCATTATGGCTACCAAGTTTTCTCCGATCCACGCATCGCGTTCCGATTGCATCGTTTCCTGTACGCGCTGTGTTGGACGGGCACCGATCGGCCATCGGCGCTCTTCGATGCAGCGGCGACGTGGCTGATTGAATGCAAGGTGCTGTTGCCAGGGCTGTCCGTCCTCGAGCGCGATATCGCACGAGTCCGCACACGGGTCGCCACGCACGTTCATCGCCGTCTCATCGACAGGCTGACGTCGGAGCAACGCGCCCGGCTCGACACGCTGGTCGCCGTTATTGGCGACGGGCGGCAAAGCCCGCTCGATCGACTGCGTGACGGTCCATACCTGCAAAGCGGCCCCGAGATCAGCCGCGCCGTTGATCGCCTTACCGAAATCCGCACGTTCACAGCGGGCTTGCCCGAACTTGATCGGGTGCCACCCGGCAAGGCGGTCGCATTGGCGCGATTTGCCGGTGCGGCGCGGGCGCAGGCCGTGGCCCGACTCCCCGACGATCGGCGCGCTGCCACCCTCGTCGCGTTCATCCGCACCCTCGAAGCGTCGGCCAGCGACGATGTCATCGACCTGTTCGACGTCGTGTCGACCCGAATGTTTTCCAACGCGCGCATCAACGCCAGGGATGCCCGGATGCGTTCGCTGCGTGATCTCGATGCCGCATCGCTCCGGCTTCGCGATGCCGGCGTTGTGCTGCTCGATGACAGCATCAGCGATGCGCAGGTGCGCGCGGCCGTGTTCGCGCTCGTCGATCGGACAGCGCTGACCGACGCCGTCGCACAGGTGAACCTTCTCGCGCGGCCGAACGACGAGAGCTATTTTGTCGAGTTGCGCCGGCAGGCCGGGACGATGCGCTATCTGCCGAAGATGCTGGCAGCGCTCGATCTTGCAGCCGCGCCCGCAGGACAGCCGCTGCTCGACGCGGTCGACCACTTGCGAAGGGTTCACAGGGGCGAGAAGCGCCGTGGACCGGCACCAACATCGTTCGTCCCCAAGGGGTGGGGGCGCCAGTTGAAGAGTGATGACGGTACATTCGATCTGACCGGATACCGGCTTTGTACGCTCGACCGGCTACGCCGCGCCATTCGCCGTCGCGACGTCTTTCCTGTTCGCTCGCTTCGCTACGCCGACCCGCGCAAAGGCCTGCTGACAGGAGCCGCCTGGGAAGCGGCGCGACCGACGGTATGCCGCACGGTCGGCGTGGCGGTCGCTGGCGACGAGGAGATCGCCAGGCTGTCCGCGCGGCTCGATCTCGCCTACCGCGAGACAGCGGCGCGCGTACCGGACAACGATGCCGTGACCATCACGAAAACGGCGAGCGGCGCCGACCTGTCGATCGCACCGCTCGACAGGATCGACGAGCCACTCAGCCTCACCGATCTCCATAGGGCAATCGACGCGCGCTTGCCGCAGCTGGATCTTCCCGAGCTGATCCTGGAGATGCATGCGCGAACCGGTTTCGCGGCGGCGTTCACGCATGCCAGCGAAGGCAATGCACGCGCCGAGGATATAGCGACGACGATCTGCGCGGTGCTTGTCGCGGAGGCCACCAATACCGGATTCGAACCGCTTGTCCGTCCCGAGGTGTCCGCGCTGCGCCGGTCACGGTTGAGCTGGGTGAAGCAGAACTTCATCCGCGCCGAGACGCTGACCACAGCCAACGCGCTGCTGGTCGCGGCCCATAACAGGATACCACTGGCCCGCGTTTGGGGCAGCGGCGAGGTCGCCTCTGCCGATGGACTGCGTTTCACCGTGCCAGTCCGCACGATCCACGCCGGCCCAAACCCGCGCTATTTCGGGCGCGAACGCGGCATCACCTGGTACAATCTGGTTTCTGATCGCTTTTCCGGGCTGAATGCTCTGACGGTGCCCGGCACGTTGCGCGACAGCCTCTATCTGCTTGCCGTCGTGCTCGACCAGGAAACCGAATTGCGGCCAGGCGAGATCATGACCGACACAGCCGGCTACACCGACACGATCTTCGGCATTTTTCACCTGCTCGGGCTCCAGTTCTCGCCGCGCATCGCCGACATTGGCGGCGCGCGGTTCTGGCGTGTCGATGGCAAGGCCGATTATGGCGTGCTGGATGACCTCGCCGCGAATAGGATCAACACCAGGCTGATTGTCGAACATTGGGATGATCTCCTTCGACTGGCCGGATCGCTCAAACTCGGCGTCGTGCGCGCGACCGATCTCACCCGTGTCCTTCAGACCAATGATCGCCCCACCAGGCTGGCACGTGCCCTTCAGGAGCTTGGCCGCCTCATCAAGTCACTCTACATGCTGCGGTTCATCGACGACGAAACCTACCGGCGCCGGATCCTGGTCCAGCTCAATCGCGGCGAGAGCCGCCACCTGCTTGCCCGCACCATATTCCACGGCAAGCGCGGTGAACTTCGCCAGCGCTACCGCGAAGGGCAGGAGGATCAGCTCGGCGCGCTCGGGCTCGTCGTCAACCTGGTCGTGCTCTGGAACACGATCTACATCGACGCGGCGGTCAGCCAGCTACGCGCCGAAGGCCATGTGATCCTGGACGAGGACGTCGCCCGCCTCTCGCCGCTTGGTTCCAGGCACATCAACATGCTCGGGCGCTATGCCTTCACCATTCCCGACATCGTGGCGCGCGGCGAGTTGAGGCCGCTACGCGATCCTGGTGCCACAGGTATCGACGATGCTTGAAGCCCCTTATGTAGGTTTTCTGTTCCGTTGCTACTCAAACCCCGAAACAGAAGCGCCGCCACCGGCAACTGCTGGGCCATCCAGGTCGCCTCCAGAAAGCGGTAGAACCCATCGCGTCCCGCGCGTCCCAGATCGAACGAGGGCGGGCACTCCAGCTCCAGGCGGCAATGCATCTGCCACCAGGCGTCGGCTAGCGGCCGGCGACGGTGCGCTAGATAGTCATGGCAATCGGCCTGCCGTTGCGCCCAGTCCCGCAGATCGTGCGTGCGGATCATCCATAGCGGGCCGCTCATGCCGACCAATGTTCCTGCCCAGACCAGCAGCCGCTCCAGCCACAGAGGGCAATCGAAGCTGCGGTGAATTAGCCGACGGTGGAAGCCAACGCTGTGACCCAGCAGGAGCGTGCCACTGGCCAGTAGCAAGCACGCGGCCAGCGCGCCCCAGCTGAAGAGCAGCGGCGCCAGAAGCAACGAGGCAGCGAGCATTGTACCGTTCCAGAGGGAGTGAGCCGGATCCCACCGCACGACACCTGCCACGGGACTGCTACCGGGCAGCTCCACCAGCGAGTTCACCCGGCAGCGTTCGGGATCGAGGGTCATGCCAAGCTCCAAGCGTTTAACTCATAGCTTAAATGCTGTCCTAGCCAGCCGCCCTTGTCAAGTGGTTAGCTTATCGCTTAATCATCGTCCATGCAGAAGGTCTTTGAAGCTTTGGCGTCCACCCCACGCCGCAAAATCCTTGCCTACCTCGCCCACGCGGAACTCAGCGCAGGCGAGATCGCGTCACGGTTCGAGATGTCCAAGCCTGCCGTATCCCAGCACTTGTCGGTGCTGGAGAACGCTGGCCTGGTGACGAGCGAAAAGCGAGGCCAATTCGTGTTCTACCGCTTGGTGGCGGACAACCTCGCCAACACGCTCAACGCGTACGTGCAGGAGGTTTGCCCCGTGTCGCGGCCGCTGAAGGCAGAGAGCGCCAGCCTCGCCCGCGACCGAGTTGCCGCTGCTGGCGAAAAGCGTGAGTAGATCGCTTGGTTTGTAAGCAAGCGCTGCCGATGGCGAGCATATTGTCAGCTAGCGTGAGCAAGGTAGCGCGCCGGCTGTCGGCCAATTTGAGCAGGAAATTGCGCTGTTTGCGAGCAAACGCCGCTACGTGTGCAAGCGCCTACACGTAACCGTGAACGACGCACCACGCTGCCAAGCTAACCTTCTCTGTATGGTTTGCCGTGACGATGGTTGCGACAATGGCGGCCATAATGCCAAACGCCCGGGCTCCGGCGCAGCGGCATCGGGAAACTTGGCCTTGTCGACCAACTCGCGGGAGAACATTAGCCGAAACAGGGCCGGCGCGTCTTGCGCGAAGGCGATGTACGCTTCGCCCGCCTTCGCCAGCGCTTCGTGGCCGGACAGGTGCGCCGAGGCAGCATCAACCTGGCTGGCCAGGCGATCAAAGCCGGTCACGACCAGTGTCGCCAGAAGCGGTTCCTTGTCGGCGAAGTGATTGTAGGGTGCCTGCCGCGACAGGCCCGCGCGCTCGGCAATCCCGCGCAACGACAGGTTGGCAGCGCCCACGCTCTCCAGCAGCTCTGCCGCAGCCTGAATCAGGCACGCGCATCGTGCTGCCATCCCCGAACGGCTCGCGGCTTTCGCTCGCAACAGGCAACATTCCCCCCATCAGCGGGTGCCTCCGCAATGCCCGGGCTGTCGCGCAAGAGGCCGCCGTGGTTGCCGGTGAAGGTACAATAGCGGTGATCGCGGCGGGTGAGCGCTGGAAGGATCAGTCTCTTGTCCCGCTATCGAAGACTGGCTCGGAGCGGGCGAGGTCATCGCGGCCTTGCGCGGGAACGCGAACGCCGAGGCCACTTGCGCAGCGGACGCTATCGCAACCCCGAAGATGAATTGGGTTCGACCCACTCACTGCCGTCCGCAATCGAGCGGCGAGCGCGCCAGACCGGTCGGATCATGCCACATCGGCGCAATTGGACGTCATCCGCTGCAGTGCAGGCACATGCATCAGTCGCGTGGAACGAGCGTACGCGAGGCGATCTGGAGGACGTATCCCGTACATGCTGCCGATCCGGTTGTGCACGCCGCGTCGCGGCTGCATGATGGCTACATGGCACCCCACATTCTCTACGGCGTCCCGCACTCGCTCTATACGGGCAAGAGCCGAGCCTATCTGCGCAAACAAGGCTTCACCTATGTCGAGCGCACCCCGGCTGATCCGCGCTTCAGGGCGGAGATCGTGCCCCGGATCGGCCGCGGCATCATCCCGGTGCTGGTGACGCCGGACGGAGAGGTCATCCAGGACACGGTCGACATCCTCGACCATTTCGAGGATCGCGGCGTGCCGGTGTCGGCCCGTCCGCCGGGCGCGCGCCAGCGCGTGCTGGCGCATGTCGCCGAGCTTTACGCCGTGGTCACGCTGACGCGCCACGCCATGCATTATCGCTGGTCGTATCTGGATGAGCAGCGGACCTTTCTGACCGACGCGTTCACCGGCGGATCGGGAACGGACGGTGCGGCCAAGGTCATGGCGCGCATGCAGTCCTACCTGCCGATGCTCGGCGTCACGCGGGACACGATTCCTGCGATCGAGGCGTCGTACCTCACCTTGCTCGACCTGCTGGAAGCACACCTGTGCCGGCATCCCTATCTGTTCGGCGGGCAGCCATCGCTCGGCGATTATGGCCTGCTCGGCCCGCTCTTCGCGCATCTCGGTCGCGATCCGGTTCCTGCCGACCTGATGCGCCGCCGTGCGCCCAAGGTCGCGCGCTGGGTCGAACGGATGAACGCGCCCGATGCCGATCTGCCGGAGTATGGCGAGTATCCGACCTGCTACCTAGGCGGCGACGAACTGCCCGAGACGCTGGTGCCGCTGTTCCGGCACATGGCGGACGAGCTGTTGCCGGAGCTGGCCGACAAGACCGCCTGGCTGTGCCGGTTCGTCGCCGACACCGACCCCGAGGAGGGCGCGCCGGTCACCGACAAGCCGCACCAACGGGTGCTCGGCTCGGTGGACACCATGTTCGGGGGCGTGCCGTTCGCCAGCGGCGTGCAGCCGTACCTGTTCTTCCTGTGGCAGCGGGTCACGGACGTGTTCGCCGCGCTCGGCGACGAGCAGCAGCACGCCGTGTCCGCGTGGCTGGACGGCGTAGGGCTGTTGCCGCTCCTAGACTTGCCGCAGCCGGTGCGGGTCGAAAGAAGCGGACATGTAGAACGCTGGGGCGCCCGCTTGCCGACATCTCCGGGCCTCCGCACCGGTTACGCTCCGGCCTGAGTTGCACTGCGATGACGGGCTGCGGCTCCTCATCGGCATCAGAGCATCAATTGCCTAATCCTCTCTCTCCGGCGCCTGTCTCAACATTCGAGGCGGATGGCACTCAAACCTGATCGCTTTTCGGGAGAAGAGTGCATTTCCCGAACGTCGATCCCAATCGGGACGATCGCGGCTGGCGCGGTTCGGCTCATTCAGTCGTAAGCGTATATCGGTGCCCCTTCTATGCGCCGGCCGCTGTTCGCAAAAACCTTCCTTTCTGACGACTTTGCCGGCGAACCATGATCGCAACGCATTTCTGCGGTCCGCCGCTTGTCAGAACTGTTCTGGAAACCCGCTTCACAAAAGCGCCTGCCGGCGACGGGTTTGGAGAACCCATTGGCTGGGAGCGTGAGCACAACGTCCCGTTTGCAAGCAGCGCCGGATGATGGCGAGCACACTGGCAGATAATTCGAGCAGGACGCTCCCCGCCAGTGGCAGATAGCGTGAGCAGGAAATCAGGCTGTTTGCGAGCAGACACTGATATGATTGCAAGCGCCTACATCTATCGCTCGTTTCGGGCCTTGGCGCACCGCGTCGGTCCGGTGAGGCTGGAAGCAGCCTGCGCCCGCGCCGTGCGCCAAGGCCCAAAACAGCCGCTGCCGCGACGAATGAGAACGTGCGCGGTCCCGACTATTTCGCCGGAGACGAGTCATGAACACCACCCACATCATCGACAAACTCCGCGACCTCGGCCTCAACGGCATGGTGGAAGCGGTCGAGCATCACGCGGCCACGCCGGCGTTCGCCGATCTACCGTTCCACGATCGGCTAATGCACCTCTTGCAGGCTGAAGCGGCGTATCGTGACGACCGTCGCCTGAAACGCATCCTGAAAGCCGCCCGACTGAAGATCCCTGCCGCGGCCGAAGACATCGACTACCGCTCCGCACGAAACCTGGACCGGGCCCAGATGGCCGAGCTTCTGACCTGTACCTGGGTGCGCCAAGCCGAAAATCTGATCCTGACGGGCGCAACAGGGACCGGGAAGACCCATCTGGCGTGCGCCTTTGGCGGTCATGCCGCCCGCGTCGGTCTGACGGTTCGGTACTATCGCACCCATCAACTGTTGGAGGACATGGCGATCGCCCATCAGGACGGCAGCATGAACCGCCTGCGCACGGCGATCGCCCGCTTCGACCTGTTGATCCTGGACGACTTCGGCCTGACGCCTCTGACGGAGTCGGGCAAGCACCACCTGCTAGACATCGTGGACGCCCGAACCCGATCGGCCTCAATCCTGCTGGCGGGCCAACTCCCGTTCAAGGACTGGCACGGCTACATCGACAATCCGATGGTGGCCGATGCCGTTCTCGATCGGATGGTCAACACCAGTCACCGGATCCAGCTGTCTGGTGAATCGATGCGCCGACTGACCTCGCCGGCGGCGTGATTCCAGGAGCCCGCGGCGCCCAGCCGGCGCCGCGGGCCGTCCGGCTGCGGAGTCCGCCGCTGACCAGCGTGCTCGTCATCCGGCGCCCAGCTTTGTGGCTCCCTCTATCTAGCGCTGACGCCCTCGATGCCCGGGACTTTCCTCCCCCTGGCGCATCCGACCCTTGTCGCCCGGCCGCCTAGCGGCGTGGGCTGGATCCACGAGATCAAATTTGACGGCTACCGGTTTCAGCTGAACGTCCAGTCCGGACGGGCTACCTGGTTCACCCGCAACGGCCACGACTGGACCCAGAAGCTGCCCTTGCACTCGGCCGCGGCCGCGATGCTCGAGGACTGCGTGCTGGATGGCGAGCTTTGCGCGCTCGATGATGCTGGCCAGCCTGCCTTTTCGGCCCTTCGGCGATCTCTGTCCGCCCGATCGAGCGGGCGGCTGGTCTATTTCGCATTCGATATTCTGTGGCGTGGCGGCACGGATCTCCGGCCGTTCGCCCTCTCGACCCGGAAAAAGGCCCTGAAGGAGGTCCTCGACGTCGCCGGCGTCGGGTCCCGAATTCGATACGTCGACCACTTCGCTGACTTGCCGGGTGACCAGCTCCTCGATGCAGCCTGCAGGATGCAACTCGAGGGCCTCGTCTCGAAAAAGACCGGCGAGAACTACCAGGCCGGCCGGACGTCGGTATGGGCGAAGGCGAAGTGTCGGCCGAGCCAGGAGCTTGTCGTGGGCGGTTGGAAGAGCGGCCCTGACGGGCGCTTCAAGGGACTGCTCACCGGCGTCTACGAGCGCGAAGGATTGAAGTATGCGGGGTCGCTTCAGACGGGGTTCGCCGATCGGCAGATGAAAGACCTCACGCCGCGCCTGAAGGCGCTGGCCCGACCAGGCACACCGTTCGCCGGCGTCCAGCCGCGCGCCGATCGTGGCGATGCTCTCCATTTCGTGGAACCTCAGCTGGTCGCCCAGGCCGAGATCGCCGAATGGACCGATTCCGGCCGGGTCCGGCAGGCGAGCTTCAAAGGACTGCGATTCGACAAGGTCGCGCTCGAGGTACGTCGGGAACGGCCTCGGTGACCCACTACGAGGCCCTGCAGGAGATCCAGCGCATCATCGCGGCCGCGATGCCGCCCGACAGCGGAGCCACTGTCTCTGGTCTGCTGGGGGACATTTCGGGCCCGCTCGCAGCCGTGGGCCTCGATCCCATCTCGGACGTCCAGGACATAACCGATGCGCCGGCGGAACCGTGCGAGGTGATTGATCTCTTTCCCGGCCGAGAGTCGACGTAACGATAGGGCCGCCCCTTGCGGAGCGGCCCTCTTTCTGCCGGCGGCTTCTTGTCAGAGCGCGAGTTACCGCTTCCAGGCCAGACCCGGGATTTCCGGCTCGCCTTCGATGAGGATTGCGGAGGCGCCGGTGCGAGCTTCGATGGCCTGCACCGTCCCTCGGAGCATGTTTTCCGTGAACTCCTGCGGCGTCCCGACCAGACGGTTGGCCAGAGCCCGGCCGAGGCGTTCGGTCACGCCGCCACCGCTCATCGCGGTGTCGCTGGCGAACATGTTCAGGTGATAACCCTGCCGGTCCTCACGCGCGTAGGGGAACAGGCAGAGCGTGGTGCGCAGCTCCTGGCTGCCCGAGACCCGGCGCGTGACGTGGGCGGTCCAGACAGCGCCGTCGCAGGTCGCGACCATGAACTGCTGAGTGCTGACCCCGCCCAGGGCGGCAAGTCCGGCAAGGCGGCTCTCCGCCAGCGGGTTCGACAGCACGAAGCGGCCGGGTTGCTCCGGAGTCTGGACGGCGATCGGACGGTTCGACTGAAAGTCGCTGGCGTAGCCCTCAAGGACGCGTTCTGCAGCGTCGATAATCACGCCCTTGGCGGCTTCCGTCTCGATGTCGATGATTGCGTAGGCTTGATAGCTGCGCTGACGGTTTTGCGCTTCTGCAGCGCTGGCGATGCCGGCGGCTGCGAGGAGCGCGGCGGCGGCGGCCGCGATGGATTTCATCTTCATTGGTGGGAACCCCTACCCTCACTTGGAAACGATGTTGAAATATCCCACGTCGAGGGTGGTCGACGTAAGTGCAGCGTCACAGATCCGGGCACGCTTGGCGTTTTGCGCGATCTGCGAGATGATGTTGCCGTCCTAGTTGCATGGAGGCCGTCGTGGTAGAACCGAACAAGAACACCAAGGAGACCGATGCCATGCAAGCCGCCCCTTCGTCTTTGAACCTGTCGCCGCAAGCCCAGCGCGTCTTGGAGGCCCAGCTGAATTTCGCGCTCGCGGGTCCGGGACTGATAGCCGGGGCGGTCGCGACCTATGTGTTCGCCGCCATCATGACCGTGGCCCTCCTGGGGGCGGTGTTTTGGGGAATCTCCTACGCCTTGGAGACGGGGAACCCACTGGCGTTGCTTTCGCTGGGACTGCTTCTGTTTCTCGCCGTGCCCTACATCACTGTCCTCAATGCGAACCGACTGCTGAAAGCTCGCCGTTCGCAGGGCTGAAGCGGCTCCCACGAATTCGCAGACGATAGAACGGCCGCCCCTCACCGGGCGGCCGTTTTCTTGTGCGGTCACGTGCCGTACCGGCGGCCCAGACGGGCGCTACCTTGTTCCTGCTGAGTGTCCTCGACATTCCGGCTGTTCCAGAGCGAGGTATCGGCCGGTCGATGAGCATCGATCACGCCGCCGCCCTCCCTGACATCCTCGCGGATAGAGTCACGCAGAGCTGAATTGAACACCGGACGCAGTACCGGTTCGCCGGCGTCGTTGGCCACGCCTCCGCCTGGCACACGACTACGGACGTCGGGCTCGCCGTCACCACTGTCGCCCGCCCCCCGGGCGCTGCGCGAGGTCTGGGCTTCGGCCGCCCGTTCCGCCCGCTCTTCCCGCTCGGCTTGCCATCCAGACGTGCCGGGCGCGAACTCGCTGGTTCCCGATCCGGGTTGACCCAGCCCCGCCAAGGTCACCCCCTGACGGAGGCTGCTGCCGTCCCCGCCGGGCTCGAGCAGCCTTACTTGTTCGGGTTCCATCTGCCGGACGGTCTGGCCGATCTCCCGGCCCTGGACGACCTGTTCCGGCGCAGCAATTTTCATCACCTCTTCCTGACGGAAGGATTGCTCAAGCTCGCGAACCATCGCGGTTTCGCCAGCCGACCCGCGGCCGGACATGATGTAAGCGGCCCGTTCCTCGTCGATCACGCCGCCGTAGGCGTCCCGCTGGCCCACGAGACGCTGCATCGCATACTCGGTGAACTGGTTGTTGAGGTTCTGGTCGATCGTTGCCGAGTTGGTCTTGGTGAAGTCCGCACGCTGGTCATAGGACCTCGCTTGCGATTCCGACTGATCGGCGGCGTCCATGATGCTTCTGGTCGACGAGAAGGTGTCGGAGATCTTCTCCGAGGACATCGACTGCGCCGTCGACGTCTGGCTGAAGGTGTTCGACGCAAAGTTGGCCGTGGTGCGATCCACGCGGTCCGTGAACCCTGCCGAGGACAGGGCCGTGCGAGCGGCTTGGACTTGGTCCGTCTCAGTGGTGTTCCGGGAGGCGGACGCCTCGACGCCGACAGTTGCGCGCCCTCCGGCCCTCACACCAGAACCCAGCACGCCTTGCCCAGGTGTTCCGACCGATCCTTCAACAAAGGCTTCGGCGGCCGCCCGGGCCACGGCCTGTTTGGCTGTCGACTCCGAGTAGCCATGCGTCCGCTGCAGGTTCTGCGAGACCTGGTCCATCACCTGATAGGTGGAGCCCCACGTGTCCCGTTCCTCGGATCCCATGGTGCGGGTCTTGCTGTCGCTTTGCAGCCAGCTGTTGACCCGCTCGACACCTTCCGACGCCACCCGCGACTGTGCCTCGGACACACTGCGGCGCAGGGCCTGCGCCTCTTCACGGCGCATTCCTGCGGCTTCCACCAGCGCCGAGCTCACGCCCTCGCTGAAGCGGGCGTTCCACGCCGTATTCGACATCGAGGACGTCAGGGTCCGCGTGCCATTGGCCCCATACTCCGTGCGGTTCAGATTGCCGTCCGTCGTCCGGAAATTGCCCTGATCCATCTCGCCCGAGGTCACCCAGCGATTGGCGCTGCGGTTGTTCCAGGACGCGTTCTCGAAGGCCGTGTTGCCGAAGGAGAAGTTGCCCGTCGTCGCGGCCGCACCCGCTGCCTCTGCCCCGCTCCGGAACTGCGACAGCAAGGCCTCGCCCTGACTGCCCACGGCCATCGCGCCCTTGGTCAGCATCCCGGCCAGAACCGGGATCATCATGGTCATGACGCCGGCGACGCCGGCGATGTCCGCATTGACGGAGCCGATCGCCTCAAGGTTTGCGATCTTGATGCCCGGTGCGCTGTCCGGAATGTAGGCTGCAGCGGCCGACTTGGTCGCGGCGGTCCCCATGCTGATCTTGTGCACGATGACGTACATCGGGCCCCAGAGCTGCAGATACAGGAACCCTGTCAGGTAGCCCTGAATCATGCGCGGCCCCAAGCCAGGCAGGAGGAAGGCGGGGAACAGGACCGGGAACATACCGATGAAGAGCAGATCGACGACGATCTTGAGGATCACGATCGCCTTTTCGGCCACGCCGCCCAGCAGCTGCTGGGTGTTGCGGGTCTGAACCTCGGCTTGCGTCTCGGCCATGACGGCGACCGCATCGCCGCCGGCCTCGGCCGAGAAACCCGTCACCCCACGTCGCACGGCATTGGCCATAAGGACCTGCTGGAACGTCGACGTCGCGTCGCGCGACGCGCCCAGCATGTAGGGATGCAGCGTGCCCAGCTCATTTTGGAAGGCGGCCTGCAGCTGGCTCTCGTCCAGCTCCGGGCGCAGCCTCCGCTCGAACAGTCGCATCGAGGAACTCAGGGTGGCCGTCCAGTCGGCGTTCAGGCGCTGCGCCGCCACCGTGCATGAAACGATCTCACGGCTGGTCGGGTTGTAATACTCGATCGAGCGGCCGGGGTTCGTGCCCTTGGTGACCGTGATGTAGGTCCACAAGTCGTTCTGGCGCGCCAGCTCTCCGGACGAGTAGTGGCCGTCGAGAATGTCGTAATAGACGCAGCCGCGAACGAAGGCGTGCAGGTTCTGTTCAAAGCGGGGATCCGCGATCCGGGCCGTGCGCAGCCGCTCGAACACCTTGGCGCCGTAGATCATCCCGGTGTTGGAGTATTGCGTCGCTTCCGGATCGCCAAAGGCGGTCTCCGTCAGCTCGATCACCCGGTGACCTACCCGGCTAGTGAGGCTGGCCGTCATCCCCACCCCGAGAGGCACGTTGGCGACGTCGGCGCCGGTCAGCGCCGGGTCGAAGACGTCGGTCACATGCACCTGGACCTTCGGCACCCAGAGGATCCCGTAGGAAATGTAGGCGATCAGAAACCAACGCAGGATCTTGCCGACGTTGAAGTCGAAGACCGCCTTCAGGATGCCCATCATCAGGCCGAGGACCAGCGCCAGCCGGATCAGCGACGAGATTCCGCCCGTCCCCGCCAAGAGGGCGACGGCCTGGAAGATATCGCGGTAGTATGACCCGCCGCCGTAGGTGATGACCTCGACCGTTTCCATGGGGTGTCCTTAGTTCGGGGTCTGCGAAGCGGAGAACGCGATCGCGTCTCCAATCCGCGTGCCAATGCGGGCGGTCAGGACCTGTTCAGCCTGCTGAGTGCGGGAGATCATCGCCTCGATCGACGACGTCTTCTCTGCAACGAGGGACTGCTTGGCGCCGATGTTCTGGCGGACGGTGTCGATGCTCGCGCGCCACTGGTTCAGCTGGCCCTCGTCCATGCCGACCATGTTGCGAGCCCCGTCCTCGACCATGGACACCGACCGGTTGAGCCAGGTGTAGAGGAGGTCCAGCGCGATGATGTCCGAGTATTGCGCCAGAGTGCCGGCGGCCGCTGCGCCTTGCTGGGCCGTGTAGACGCTGGCCATCTTGTAGACGGGCAGGCTCACCATGTTCAGGAAGTCCTGTTCCTGCGCGTTGAGCGTCTGCCGCGCCTGGATCTTGCCCACGATGCCCCGGAGCATGGCCTCAACGCGGTTCTTCAGCGCCTTGCTGGCCACCAGGTTCTGCGAGCCGCCGTATTTGACCGGGTTCAGGCAGAGTTCGACCGTGTCGCAGCGGTGCGTCCGGAGGCTCCCGCCGTCCAGCAGCTTGGTGATGACGCCGTCGTCGTCGGCGTCGGCCGGAATCACGTCGATGATGCACCCGTTGTTGTCCGGGCAGCGGTAGATGATCGTCCCGGTCAACGTCATCATCAGTTCGGCCAACTCGCGGTCGCCCGCCAGAAGCGGATGCTGCTTGGTCGCCTCCCAGGCGATGTTCTTGTTGACCGGGATCGACTTCTTGTCCTGGGCGGGAAGGTTGTTGAGGTTCTGCGCCAGGCGGTTCGGGCAGTCATGTCGGGCCGCGATCCGGTCGGAGTAGAAGCCGCGATACGTCGACAGGTCCGTGCAGACCTGCATGGACGCCGTGTCGCTGCGGCCCCACAGCCCGCCTACGAGGGCCTGCGCCTGCTGGCAGGAGCTCATGTTCTGCGCGTTGACCTCGTTGGCCAACTTCTGCAGCGACTCGATCTGGTCAGCCACGATGGGAGACAGGCTCTTCAGCGCCAGCATGAAGGCATAGCTGATCGCGTTCGACGCGACCGACTTCATGTGGGCGACCAGCTGATCGCTGTTGATGAAGGAGAAGCCGCCGGTGAAAATGTCGATACCGCCGCACCCGGCGCGAACGGACGGCATCTGGATCGACCCGATCTGGGTCGTTTCCTGCGGCGTCCGCACCGCCATGTTACCCAGCGTGTAATAGCCGGCGCTCTGCCCCTGGAAGGCAGTCGGGCCGGTGACGTTCGCCGAGCCCAGCGAACTGGACCAATAGGTGTCCATGCTGCTGTTCACGTCGCTCGCGGGAGCCGCGCTCGACAGGAGAGTGAAGGACGCCGCGATGACGCTGGCCAGCGCGGCCCGGCGCCGACGTCGGCCCTTCAGCTTGGCGATAGGATCAGCGCCGGGGGCGCGATGGTCGTTCTTGCGCTTCATGAGCGTTGCTCCTTTAGAAATCTGTGCCCGGCTCTTTGGAGAGCAGGACGAAAAGACGTTCGGCGATGTCGTCCATCGCCATGACACCGGCCCCGGCATAGGTCAGACAGCCTTGCGGCTTGAGGCACGGCAGCAGCTCAAGGATTTGACCGTTGCTCCCGCGGACCCGCGTCGGCCGGATCTGACCTGTGCGCGGATCCATATCGGACTGTTGGAAGAACAGGAGCGCCGGCGTCGTTTGCCGCACGCCCCACGCCGCCAGCTGGCCCTGGTCACGCACCGCGCCGGGGAAGTGCGGGTTCGGCGCGCCGTCGGCCGACACCGCGCGCACCGTCATCCCGTAGCGATCGGAGAAGGCCTTTACGATCGGACTGGCGATCGTGCAGGCGCCGCAGCTGCCCCGGTAGACGTAGAAGACCCCGACGCGGGTCGACACCCCGCGCAGGAACAGGTCCCGATCCGCCATGCGGTCATCGGTCCAGCCATGCTTGGCCACTTCTGTCACCGGCCGGCGCACGGTGTAGTCGAGATCCGGATTGGTCCACGTCAGCCGCCGATAGTGGTCGGCGAAGAGGCCGCCCCGTTCCAGGGCGACCTGCTGCAGACGGTAGTAGCGCTCGACGGTCTCCGGCGTCGGCCGCCAGACGGCGATCGACCGGGCTTCCTCGAGCTGGCGTTGGTACTCCTCCAGCTCGCGAACTTCGGGCGGCGTGGCGGCGCTGATAGTCGGGAGCGGCGCAGCCTCTTCGGCGGGCTCAGGCGGGGTAGGTCGCTGGCAGTAGAACCACATGCCCAAGTCGCGACCGCAATACTCTTCAGAAGCGCCGCTCGCGGCTGGCGCGGGCTGCGTCTGATACGGCGATTGGGCCCGGACCGGGCCGGTCAGCATCAGCGAGGCGGCAAGGCCAGCCGCCATCGCGAAGCCGAACCGTTGCGGGATCGAGAACGAGATCATGGAGTCTACCTGGTTGTGGGGAGATTGGCGGACGCTCACGGCTGGCCCCCGCCCGCTTCGTTGGTTTCGCCGGGCCCGGGCGAGCCGTTGCCCATCAGGCTTTCGATGCTCTGCTGAATCCGGCCGACAGTGCCGCCGGCGTCGGGCGTCGAGATCTGATCCATCAGGCCCGCCGTGAACTCGGAGAAGTCGACGTTCGACAGGTCCAGTTGCTGGAACTGTTCGACCGTGAACCCGGAGCAGTCGGCGTCTTTCGGCGTGCCCCAACCCTTGCCGATTTGCGGGCGGCCCGCCTGGTGGACGATCTTCGCTAGCGTCCCTTCGAAGGCGCAGTAGCGCATGGCCTTCTCGGTGCAGATCCCGAAGAACGACTTCTGAGAGCAGTATGTCCCGACATAATGGGTCGCCTTCGCCTCCTGACGCGTCATGAGGGTCTTCTCTTCCTCAGAACACTGCGTCAGGCCTAGATCGACGCCCCAACCGCTGTCCTTGCAGCAGTTGCGGAAGCCGAGGACGGCCTTGCGGCACCGCATCGGCTGGCCTTTGAAGATCGTCAGGTCCTTTTCGTAGTCCTCGCCCGCCATCTGAGCGATCAGAAGCGCGGCCAGGGCGTCCGGCATGTCGGTGTCGCCCTCATCTTCGTTCCCGACGCACATGTTTCCGATGCAGACCCGCGTCTGGCATGAATTCCGGGTTTCTTCGGTGACCACTTCCTTCTTGCATTCGTAGACGTTCTCCCACGCCCGGCATTGGGCGGCGGGCACATCGTCGAGGCAGACCTGTTCCTTCATCTCGCAGCCGGAGGGCGGCGAGCAGTTGTTCCCGGGCTCGCCCATCGTTTCGCAGGTGTAGGTGTCCGTCTCTTCCCAGCACGGCGGCGTGACGGGCACGCCATTTGGCCCGATGCGGGTTTCGCCCGGCTGCGAGCAGGTCGTGCTGGTTAGCGTGCAAGCGCCGTTGCCCCGGGAGGGGCAGGCGTTGTCGTGCATACCGCCACCCGTCCAGTCGATCGGCGTCTCGACCACGGGCTCGTTCGGCACCGGGTTCTCGCAGCGATAGCGGTTCAGCTGCAGCGAGCAGGAGCCGTCCGGCGCCGTGCCGGCGCAGCTTTGCCCGATCAGCTGACAGCTGGCCACCGGCGCACAGGTGTTGACGGCCGTCGCACGATCACAGGTCCAGGACTCGCGCCGTTTCCACGGATTACGTGTCACCGACAGGCCATTGATCACCCGCGTCTCATTGCCGATGACGACCACGTTCGACGTCAGCCGGCACGCCGGGTCATTGCGGTTCGTGGCGCATGGGTCGGTCCAGTATTCCCCGACTACCTCCCGCGGCGTCTCGATAGGCGTTCCCCCGCCGTTGGCGGGGTTCTCGCACCGATAGGTCCGGTCATAGGCCGTGCAGTTTCCGGCCCTGTCCTGCGATGCACACGTCTGAGACTGCTGAACGCAGCCGACGAACGGCGTGCAGCTGTTCACCGTCGAGGACGACGAGCAGATGTAGTCTTCCCTGACGGTCCACGGGTTCCGCGTCACCTGCAGCCCATTGATCGTCCGGGTCTGGCTGCCTTCGATGACCACCTCGCCCTGCTTAACGCAGGCGCCATTCCCGGCGAGGGCGTTGCAGCCGTTGTCCCAGGTGTCGGAGACGACGTCGCGGATGACTTGGCTCGGCGTCCCCGCGCCCGGGACCTGGTCCTCGCAGCGGAACCCTTGTTCGAAGCGGGCGCAGCCGCCCGAGGGGTCGGTGTAGGTGCGCTCCGAACCTGTGCAGGTCCCGCCGGCATCGGTGGCGAGGCATCGCTCACCCGTCAGCGCCATACCGGCCGGGGCGGCGCAGCCCGCGTAGTCCGTCCGGCTTCCGCAGGTGTAGCGCCGCGCATACTTCCAGCATTCGCGATAGACCGACGTCCCATCAATCATGCGACTGCCGGCGGGCTCGGTGCAGACATCGCCGGTCATCCGGCAGGTCGTGTCGGCCTCAAGCGGCGCGCAGGTGTTGTTGGTTTTGACGCCTTGGTCTCTGCCCGGCCCCGCCGTTTTGACGTAGAATTTGAGCCAGTGGGGATTGGTCGATCTGGAGCTCCACCCGGTCCGACCGAAGCTGTCGCCCAGGATCTTGTTCATGTCCGAGATATTGAGGCCGTTGGGGCAGTTGGCCGAGAATTTCCAGATCGTGCCTTCCTTGCGGTAGTTGCTGATCGTGCACCCGGAGTAGGCCGCTACGTCGGCCGCCGTCGTCACCGCGCGCCAGGATTCACCGTCAAAGGTCCCGGTCGGAAAGATCTCCACGACCTGGTTCACATCGCAGAATTTATCGACCGAAGTCCCCGCATAGCCTTGCTGACAGACATAGCTGGACGGCAGGCCCGAAGGCGCAGCGCAGACGCGCCCGCCGGAGGCTACGCATCCCGGTTGACCGTTCGCCGTACAGGCGGCGTTCGGGGCATGGGTCGATCCGTTCCACGTCTGAACGCAGCCATACTGATAGTCCTCGTCCACCACGACGATGCGCCGACGCTGGCAGCTCGCGGGCGTGTGCGTCCACACCGTCCCGGTCTTGCAGGAGTAGACATAATCCTCGTCGACCGTGACGACGCGCTCAGGCTCACAGGTCCGGGTTTCAGACCGCCACTGGTTCCCGGCCTGGCACTGGTAGACGTAGTCCGTGTCGAATTCCGGCTTGTAGATCCGCGTGCAGCTCTGAGGCTGGTTCGTTACCGGCGTCGCGGTCTCACAGGTGTAGAGGCTTTTCTCCTCGTGCGTGACCTGCGTCGTCTCCTGCTGGCACGACGTATTCGCGTCCCCTGTCAGGTCCCCGACCTCGTTGCCCGGATCACCGAGCAAATCCAGCGACCGCTTCAGCCAGTCGTCGTTGTTCGACAGATCATAGCGGGCGGCGTTCACGGAGCCGCCGCCAATGACCTGCAGGTATTCGTTGCCGGGCGCATTGGCCTCGCCGGCGCTGATCAGCCGGTTGGGATCGCTGCTGTAGCCGGACCAGCCGGTCGTATCTCCCCCGGCGCCGGGCACGACCTGGCCGGGGTCGCCGAGCGGCGGGGGTGGATTGCTGCCGGCGAACCCGCCCGCTCCCCCGTCGCCCGACGTCGTGGTCTGAGCGAAAACAGGCAGGACGCCGCCCATAAGGGCGACGCCGCACGCGATTACTACGGCGCTACGCGCCTGCTTCAACAGACCTCGATAGGACACAGTCCATCACCCCTCTAACCGGGCCAAAGCCGCTCTCGCGACGTCGGGCGCTTGGTCACCGCCCTGGGCCAACAGGCGCAGAGCTTCCGCGAGGCTGATATTCCCCGCGAGGCGGTCGTGAGGGGTTGCCACGCTATCGCAGTCGACGCCCTGGTCACACGGTTGGACCGGAGCCTTGGCTGCAATAAACGTCGGTACGCGTTCGACACCAAAGGCCCGAAAGACCTGAGGCTCGATCGCCACGCCGCCGATGCTATTCTCGTCGAAAATCTCTTTCGCAGCAACTAACGTCTGCTCAAAAGAGCCATTCACCAGACCGCGAATGACGACTTTGGCCCCGGCCTTGTTCGCATCGAGCGCCAGCTGCCGCAGTGCGGGCTTCGGCATCGTCAGAGACACGGCGATGTAGAGGGCTCCCTCCTCCTCGGGCTGCGCTGACGCGATCTCGGCGGCGTCGCCGAAGAATGGATCGTTCTTGAGCATCGTCATCCCACGCTGCAGGTTCTGACGGTTCGTCGCGGCGAGGGTTTCGGCCTCCTGCCGATACTCCTGCCCACGCTCCTGGACCTGAGTGGCCCATCCCTGAAGCGCCTCCTCGGCCGAGCGCCCGCGGGCCTCGGCCTGGTCGATCAGTTCACGGGCGGCCGCTCCGAGCGCGCCCGGGTCCTGCGCCCACGCCGGCGTGGACGCCCACATCACGGCGCCGCCGGCCAGCAGCGAGCCCGCCATGGAGAAGGCGATCCACTGGTTTCGGAAACCGAGACACAGGAAGGTGATGGCGGCCGCCAGGACGCCTATGAAACCCGCCCAGCACGCCAGCGTGCCGGAGAACGACGGAAAGATGGAATCGAGCATTGTCCTGCCCCTATGGAATGACGGTGACGCAGCAGTTCCGCTTGCGCCAAACGAGGAAGCCGTAGTCCTCACCCTTGATCGGGATGGTCTTCCCGCTCTCGTAGGGGACCGTTGAGGAGCCGATCGCGGGGCACGTGAACGGCCCGCGCGTGTGGCGCACGGGGTTCACCAGCTGGAAGCGGTACTGCCGCTTATCCATGATCGGCATCTTGTATTTCGAGCAGACCGCTTGTGGCCCGCTCGTACCGTCGGCCAGCAGTTGCCGGTGCATCTTGAAGGCGAAGCGTTCGGCCGCGAGCAGCGCGCCCTGGATGTCCGAATACTCACCCGAGATATTGCCGTTCATCGGGTACATCGTCCCCTGACAGCCCGCGCACCAGAACATCTCGTGACGGGCGTGACCGGCCGTCGTCGAGGCACAGTCGACAGAACAGGCGGCCGTCGCGATCGGGTTGGCGAAGATCAGCGCTTCAGGGTGGATCAGGATCGACAGGTGATCGTCCTGCCAGAGCGGATCCAGTTCCGTGATGTAGGCGATATCGAAGGATGTCCGCTCGACGCACAGGAAGTCGGTCAGCAGTTCCAGCCACACCATGACCGGATAGACGTACCAGTGGACGTGATACGCGGACCGGTCGGCCACCCCGTCGCTCTTGCGCGACGACTTGCCGGGATAGCCGAAGCCCGGATCAATCTTCACTCCGCCCAGGTTGACGAAGCAGAAGGGGCGCTGGGTCACGTCGGCCAGACGCGCGGGTTCCCAGAACCCGACCGACAGCCCAATCCGGAGAAAGAGCGGGGGCGGGGCCGGACAGGCGCACACGGGCGACGACGGGTTCGGCGTGTCGGGCTTGTCGCCCTTGAACAGGGGAATGGATCCCAAGGTCAGGGGGAAGAGGCACGACCAGCACACGTCGGTGATGGGATTGACGAAGCGACCTTCGCAGGGGGCCGCGTCGGCCGGGTCCTGCGCAGCAGCTGCCGTAGCGGCCCCCGAGACAGCGGCGACCGCCGCCGCGCTAGCAGCCAGAGCGCTTCCTTCCGTCGCGGCCGCGCTCACCGGGGCAAAGACCATCAGGGTCGCCGCCGCTACGGCGCCGACTCGCGAGAACAGACGTTTCATGTCCACGCCTCCAGCGCCGGGCCCAAGGCGGCGGAGCCGACCAGGACGAAAACGCACCATGCGATTTCGACGCCGGTCACGGCCGGACCTCCGAGATCCGCAGCTTGTCGCCGTCCTTCTCGACGCGCGCCGGAACCTGTCGGATCCCGAAGTGGGTCGACAGTTTGGCCTCCTGGTCGAAATAGAACTGGACCCGCCGGCGGCGCATCAGCTCCATCGGCGCGCCCTTGGTCAGAATGAGCCGAACACGATGCTCGCCGCCCTCACGCAGCTGGCCGACAGCCCAATCGACCTGGGCGGCGTCGTCGCCGTCGAGGAAGATGAGGATGCGGTCAAACCCGGGCAGACGTTCCAGCGGATTGATCCGTTGGCCCGCGCGGGCAAAGACGCGCCCGCGATGGTCTGAGAAGTCCTGAGGCACGATGATGGACGGGTCGAACAGCCAGCTGCGCGGCTCAACGGTCCGCACCAGCCCGGGAACAGGGTTCGGCCGTTCCACCTTGGCCTGGACCCGCCGCTTGAACTCATCCTGCAGCTGACCCATCCGGCCCGAGGCCTCGGCGCGCTTCAGCTGCTCCGAGATCATCTCGAGAATGTCGCGCTCGGCGATATCGAACGTCTGACCATGTGTCCCGAGGTCGCCGGCCAGCGCAGGAGAGGCAGCGGCCATGAAGAGCGCGGCGGCCGCACCGCACAGCAAACGATTCATAGAATGGGCTCCACTTTTCCGATGATCCGGTCGGCCGAGATCCAGCCGATCGCCGCGTAGCGGCTGTCCAAGGAGTCGACGTGGTCACCCACGACGAAGATGCGGCCTTCCGGGATCACGCCAGTCGGGCCGATCGGCGCGGCTTCGCCCGACCGGGCCCGCTCCTTGGCCGCCCCGACCAGTTTTCCGGCGACATAGAAATTCCGGGCCTGCGTCTCGACACGGTCGCCCGCGACGCCGGCGACCCGCTTCACGAAGCGCTGCCCCTCCGGGTAATAGGGAGTCGGCGGCGCTACGAACTCGACCAGATCACCACGGGCCACGACCTTGTCGGACCGATCCGTGATAAAAGCCCAATGCGGCAGGCTTTCCGTCACATTGATCCCGAAGCCGTAGCGGGCGCTCACGCCCTCGCCACCCTTCCAGGCCAACACCCCGCCCAGGAAAAGGACGAGCATCCCCACCCGGCGCCATGAGGGCGGATTGGGATCAGGTTCCAACGGCATCACGCGTTCTCCCTGTCCAGAAGAAGGCGACCGGCCATGGTGACGCGGTACTCGTCGTCGAAGAACGTCTCGATCCGGCTGAAGCTCGTGATCGGCAGTTGAGCGGACACCACCTTGCCATCGGCCAGGACCTTCACGGCCTGGAAGATGGCGTCGCTCCCCGGTGTAGTGGGCACGAACTGCCACGCCTCCGGCAGAGGTTCGGTCAAATGAAACCGCAGGAACGCCATCTCGGCGCTATCCAGAACCCAGCCTTCGCCCACTCTCTTACGGCGCTCCCGCTGCAGTCGGCGTCGGGGCGGCCAGTGCGGCCGGCCTGCTGCCTCCCGAGGCCTCCGCCAGCGCCAATTGTACGGCGTCGCCCACCTCCTTGGTGATGTCGGCCGTCTCGCCGGCCAGCACGCATTCCCGCGCCAGCAAAAGGACGTTCTTGCTCGCCGCAGCGCGCCTGACCGTGTCCTGCGTCACCGCGAGGAACATCTCGGTCTTCACGCGCGCTTCCTCCGGCGTGATATCCGAGAGCGCCAGGCGGGAGACGTAGCCCTGGCTCATCTCGCGGACGCCGACGGTGACGATCATCGGCTGGTCCTCGCGGACGATCTTCACCCATGCAGCCACATTCGAGACCGCCAACAGGGCGATCGCCGCAACGGCGGCCTGCCCCTTCGTGGGCATCCACTTTTCCAGCTTCTGGCGCAGCGTCGGCTGGCGTGCCGGCGGCAGCGGAGGCGGCGTGGGCTGGGCGGTCTCGTGTTCAGGCTCAGTCGTCATCGGCTTTCCTTTCCGTCCCGCTCAGGACGGCTTGTTTGCGGGGGAAGCGGCAGAAGCCGACCAGCACGGTCGCGATCAGCCACACCGCCATCATGAAGATCAGCACCGGCTCGCGGGCAGCGGGCGGGGCGTCGGCGTAGTGGGTCCAGAAACCGCCCCACAGCCGCGCAGCCGTGGGGAGCTCGAAACCCGCGAGGGAGAAGGTCAGCAGCCCCAGCACGCAGGCAGCGATGCAGGCGCAGTCGACGGCGAACGCTACCCGGCGACCGGCCGCGTGAACTAGGCGGCGAACCCGGTTCAGCGCAGGCGCCTCGTCGAGCGCCGCCGCCCATGCTGTAAGTCCTGCGGCCATCAGCGACGGCTACCTTCGTAGGCCACTCGCGCCACGGCTTCCGACAGCGGCACGCCGCTCGCCTCAAGGCGCTTGATCTTGTCGAAGACCGCCGGCGTGGTGGAGTAGAGCGTCGCGGAATAGGGATCGAGGACGAGGCGCGCCAGGAAGCGCGCGTCCGGCCCCATCACCACCATTTCCGAGTATTCCCGGTCCACCACCTTCAGCGACTTCAGCAGCGTCATGGTGGCGTCGTCGACCTTCATCCGGTCGTTCGTCCGCAGCTGCTCCAGCGCCTCTTCCTTCAGACGCAAGACGACCTGGTGATCGCTGTTCTCAAGGCAGGCGCGCGCGCCGTCCGTCTTGTAGTAGTCGTTGATCGACTGCGTACCGGTGATGATCGCACCGCCTTCCTTACGGCATCGGCGCGCGAACCCTTCGATGAACTTGCCTGCCGCGCCGTCCGACAGGAGCTGCCAGGCCTCATCGATGATGAGCGCCTTCTTCAGCCCGCGGCCGCCCTTTTTCATGCGCTGGCGGACGAGGAAGAGGATCGCGAGAACGACGACGGCCCGCAGGTCCGCCTTGCTCTCCAGATCGCTCATCTCAAAGACCGTGTAGGGGTTGTCGATCTGCAGCGTCGTGGGGCCGTTGAAGAACCCGCCGTAGGATCCGTCACGACCGTAGGCCCCCAGAGCCAGCGCCAAGTTCTGGCCGCGCTCACCGTAGTCCCGGGCGAGCACGTCAATCACGTCGGCGAAGGAGCCGTCACGGGCCTTGTCGGCCCAGACGGTCATGACCGCCTTCTCGATCGCTCCCTTTTCCTCGTCGCTGCAGCCCTGCGCACCCCGCGCGGCCTGTTCGATCATGAGGCGGATCATCTCGACGCCTTCCAGCAGATACTCCTGAGCGCTTTCCTCAGAGGCCGCCGACGGGTCGATGATCGAGAACGGGTTGATGCAGGTCCGCTTGTCCAGGTTGAAGCGAACGAAAGCCCCGCCCAGCAGAATCGAGCTGTTCTTGAACGACTCGCCGTCGTCGATGACGAAGACCTCGGCGCCGGCCCCACGAAGGGAGGCCGCCGTCTCCTGCATAAACACGGATTTCCCCGAGCCCGACGCGCCGACGACAGCCGTGTTGTGATTGCCCGCCTTGTTCGCGAAAATGCTGTAGGTCATTACCTGACCGCGCCGGCCGACCAGCAGCATATGCGGCAGGTCCATGCCCAGAAACTCGCCCTGCAGCGGAGCGAGACGGGCCGCGACGGTCGTGGGCATCCGACGAAGCCGGCCCATCGTCGCCAGATCCTCGAACAGGCCGCCGCCAAGGCTCAGCGGCAGACAGGCAAGTACCGTCTGCAGGTGAATATCGTCGTCCCGCTGAAGCACGAACCGGCTATTGCGGAAGACTGAGCGGAGGCTTCTCTCGGCCCGCTCCGCATCCGCGATCGGCGCGACCGACAGGATGAACATCCCCATGCGGGCCAGGAGGGCGCCTTCGGCGACGTCCTCCATAACCATCGTCCAGTCCTCGGCAGCCTTGCGCGACTCCGGGAACATGCGACCGATCGGATTGCTGACCGCCTGGTTGGTGCGCAGGCGTTTGAACTCGGCCGTCGAACGGGTCTTTTCCGCCGTCATCGGCGAGAAGCAAAGACACATCACGGTCGGTCCGATCAGCCGCAGCTGGTCGTTGAACATGTCGCCCAGGACCCGCGACATCAGCCCTTGGGTCCAGTGTTCGGGGAAGTCCTTCACCGAGAAGCCCCGAATCTGGAAACGCTCGTCCCGCGAGGCGCCGTCGCGCGCCAGCGCCACGACATCGTCGGACAGCTCCGGCCGGAGAAGGTCGTCGCCTTGGGCGCGGCTCTGGACCTCGATCCGGTCCCGGAACCGGGTCCAGGTCGTCTCCGCATCCACCATCTGTTCGTTCAACCAGCGGTCTTCGCGGAAGACGTTTTCGCGGGGGCGGATATTGGTCGTCGGATTGAGGATGTCCCCGACCAGGGAGATCAGCTGCTGGGGCGTGACGATGGCCGACTCGCTCCGGATCGCCCGGATATCGGCCATGAATTTCTCGCGCGCCTCGATCATCTGTTCGGCCGCGACCGAGGTGTTCGACCCCTCCATCTCCACCGCGATGAAGATCCGGAAATCCCGAAAATAGAAGGGCGCCTGACTTGAGGCCGTCCGCCACGCCGCGTCACGGAAGTGCTTGCGCCGATGCCGGGCCAGCGTGTCGAACACACCCCCCTGCTTCGCCCGTTCGGTCGCCCATGGATCGATCACGTCGCCGATCTTCGGTGACGCGTAGGAGATGACCTGGACCGTCGCGCCTTGCGGCACGCTATGCGTGAACAGCTCCGCCAGACTGCGGCTGGTGGCCTCGTCCGCGCCGATCAACGGCACGACCTCAAGGATCCAGCCGATCGTCGTGTTCTGCTCGTAGAGGCCCTTCGTCTCGTCGTAGCTGCGGTAGGGCAGGAAATCGCTCAACCGCGCCGACGAGAAGTATCCCCGAGGCATGTCAGGGGGCGGCGGCTCTTCGAAAACCGTCCGTCCGACCTGTTCCAGAACGCGTTTGACCGCGTCCCCCATCTTGCCAGCCATACCGGCTACTCCTGGACCGCGTTGCGGCCGATTTCCGAGGCGGACGGACCGGGGCGCGGCGCGTTCGGCGCCGGCACCCACCAGCCCCCGCGGCGCATCACCGCCCAGACCTCAGACCGCTGGTGATAGTCGCCCTGCGCATCCACCCACGGCGCGAACACGACGGGGAGGATCTGATCGCCTTCGCGGCGGGGGCCTGTGCCGTCCGAGAAGACGAACGGTTGCGGTTCCCACCAGCGAACGGGGACGGCATTCTCGATACCGGGCGATTCCGGGTTGGCGGTCCCCGAGGAGCGAGTGCCGTCGATCTGCGCGATCGACGCGCAGGTCTGACCTTCGCCCACTCCACCGCAGGCCCAGCTGCCCTTGGTGTTGGTGGAGCAAGCCGCGAGGCTTGCTCCTGCCAGCAAGATCAGCGCTACCCGCATCAGCTGGCCCCGCCCAGGAACGCCCGGAGCTCGTTGACCGGCATCCAACCGCTGTTGGTCCGGCCGTCCGCGCGCACGATCATCGGCGTGCCGTTGATCCCGTTCTGCCGGGCGAACTCGACGTTGGCCGCGACTGCAGCTTCGGCGGCCGCGCAATCCCCCGAGGTGACGACTTCGCCGCCGCTGTAGATCGCATCGATCCCCGCCACGCGGTCTTTGGCGCAGAGCGCGAGCTTGGCCTTCTCCGGGCTATCCGGGCCCATGAACGCGATCGGATATTCGGTGACTTCGATGTCGCGGACGTTCTTCAGATCATCATGCAGACGCTTGCAGAAGCCGCAGTTGAGGTCCGTGAAGATGGTCATCTTCAGCGGCGCGCCCGGGTTATGGACGACGGCGTTGGCCTTGGGCAGGGTCACGCGAATGATCGGGCTGTCCGCCGGCGCAGCGGGCGCAGAAGCGGGCTCCACGCCCGGAGCGCCCGCTGCGCCCGGGGCGGCAGGCGCCGCGCCGCGAATGCGGGCTTCGGCCTGACCCACGGCCGCCAGCTCACGAAGTCGGACGTCTGTCACGTCCACCTTGTTTTCGAGGTCCAGGACGGCCCCGACGAAGGCGAACTTCGCGTCGCGGGTGACGTAGAAGACGTTCGAACCAGCGACGACTTCGCACAGGTTGGCGGGGCCTTTGTCGCAGTCCGCCGAGGTGATCGGCGTGTTGGGGAATTCCTTCTGGACCTTGTCCTTGAGACTGGTCCCGAAGCCGCTGGCGACCGCGACGGTCGCGACGCCCACGACGGCAAGCGCCGCCAGGCCGGAAACACCCGCGAGGATCTTCGCGCGGCGGGATTGGAGAGAGATTTTCATGAGATCTGGCTTTCTTGAATGGAAGACGGACGATCAGGCGGTGACGGCGTCAGCGTCTAGGCAGACAGGTTCAGCCGCGACGGTGCTGGCCTTGTCGCAGCACGCCGAGTCCTCGCAGCAGTGATCGTCGCCCTGAAGCGACGCGAGGATTCCGGCGACCGAGGCCATGGCCTTCTTGATGGCGATGGCTGCGGCATTCTGGCCCGGCGCGTCGGTCGGGGCCGACAGCGTGGTCTTTTCCTTGGCGGAATGGTCGTGCGGGGCGTGACCCTCGGCCGACTTCGGCGCAGCGCTTCCAGCGCCCTTATCGGGGCAGACCTGCGAAGACGACGCGGATTGCCCGTGATGAGGGCAGTCGCAGGCCGTCGCGACCTGTGCGACGACCGGCGAGGCGGTCAGGACGAACGCGGCAAGCGCGGCGGCGGTACGGAGGTATTTCATGGCGTGACTTTCTGATTTGAAGGACAGGTTCAACGGCGGGCTGGGCCGCCAATTTCGAACCCGCTCAGGAAGACGAGTTCGACCTCGATGCCGGTCGGCATTTCCACGACCGGCTGGTACTGCTCGGCCCGCTTGACGTAGTAGTCGGCCAGCATCTCGGCGGCGTTGGCGACGCCGGAACCGGCGGCGCCAGCCGCTACGTCACCCGCTTCCAGACGGGGCGGCGCGGTCAGCGACCCCCCTGCCCCGATGCCGATCGAGCTCGACATCTGATCGGTGTAGCGAGACAGACTGTTTCCCAGGCCCTGCAGCGTTCCGGCGATCATGGCGCGGCCGGTCAGCCCGCCTTCACGCGAGATCACATTGCCCCGCACGCCGGCCTTGCCCAGGTGGGACGCGTAACCCTCGACCGTCGCGACCGAAAACTGCCGCGGCCCCGCAGGGCACGAAATACGCTGCAGCCGGATGTAGACCTTCTCCGAAGACAGTTCGGCATAGGCCGCGCCGTTCACCAGGCAGCCGGTCAGATCCGTGCGTTGATAGCGGCCATCCGCGCCGACGTGGATCGCCGGGCCCGTCAGTCGAAAGAGGACCGGCTTCGGGTCCGAGGTGCTGGTGACGCCAGTCGCGGCGTCCACGCCGACGAGAACACGCGCTCGGGTGTAGGCATTGGGGGGCACGAACCGCTCGGTGTCGAACACCTGCATCGAGCTGGACATGTACTGTCCCTGCCCCGTGCCGCCTGTTCCGCCTGCCTGCGTACCCCCAGCGCCGCCGGAGGTTCGCGAGGTGGAGACGGTCGGGCCGCCCGCAGCGCCACCTTGGCCAGCGGCGCCAGCCACCCTGACCGTCGAAAGAGACCGGCGCGGACGGACGCCAGAGTCTGCCCCGGCGACGCCGGGAGCCATCTGTCCGCCCGCGCCAGCCCCGACGGGTGCAAACGGATCACCGCCACCCATCGGAGCCGGAGCTACGCCGTTAGCTTGCATGGCCGGCGCGGCCCCTCCCGCGTTCACAGCAACCCCGCCCGGCCCGGGGGGAGCACTGCTACCGCGAGTCTGAATCTGATTGTTCAGCGCGTCGATCGTGCGCAAGGCATCGGCGCGCTCGGCTTCCAGCTGCTGCCGGGCGCCTTGGGCCTCCGCGCTCAATTGCACGTTCTGCCCATTTAGTTCGGCGATCTGGCGATCCAACTCCTGGACACGCACGGCCAGCTCGGAGGCCTGCGCCTCGCCGGACATGTTCTGGCCGCGGGCCAGGTCAGCCGTTGCCAGGATACGCCGCGCGGCCTCCGGGTTATCTCGCGAAGGCACCGGCTTGAGCATCTGGTAGATGACGAAGCCGCCGCCCGCGAGCACCAACGCGGTGATCGCACCCCAGATGATCGTCTGGCGCCGCTTTGCCGCGCGATTGGAGTCGCCGGGAATGGGACCGTCAAAGGCGGGCTCGGCCGCCGGCAGTTCAACTTCATGGCTCAACGGACTTCCTCCACGACGAAGACACGTCCATCAGCGCCCGGGAGCAGCTCCACCCGGTCGGCGGCGGCCGCCATCACCCCAGCGACCAGGAAACTGTCCACGACGACCGGAACGGTCGCCTCGGAGGCATTGCGGATCGCGAGGACCTGACCTCGCAGGTTCGCGACCTCGTAGGTCTCGACCACACGGAGTTCGAACGGCCCGACCCGTGTCGCTTGGCCTGCCCGCGCTTCGCGCCGCACGCCTTCAGGGGCCTCTCCGTTGAACATCAGCCGGAAGAGCGCCGTCACGGTTTCCATGTAGCCGCTGCGGCGTTCGGAGCGCTGGACAGTCTCCCCCGAACCGGACGACGCCGATGCGCCCATATTCACCGTGACTGTCTGCCCCGCCACCGCAGCGGGCGAGAGGGTCGCTTGCACCGTTCGGCCCGACTGCGTGACCAGGAACAGGGTGAAGGTCCGCCCCAGGACGTCGCCGTCAAAGGCGACATAGACATCACCTGTGGCCTCCTCGGCCTCGACCATCATCTGAGGGCCGTCAGGTTCGCTGATCGAGCGCACCGAGACGATCTTGTCGCCCTCGATTGCGATGCGGGACATCTGGTCGGCCGATACAACGGCTTCGAATTGTCCGTTGCGGACCTGGACCGGATCGGCATGGGCTGGGTTGGTCGCCAGCAGCGCGGCGCAGAACGCGGCGCCCGTGAGAAGCGCACGCTTCATAGCTGTTCATCCTTGTTGGAAACTGGAGCGCGAGTGCCCTGCGCCTGGTCCTTCTCGACCGGGACAAAGCTGGCGAGACGAAGCATCGAACCGCGCTTGTTGAAGGTCAGGCCGTAGGTCGCCCGTTTGGTCTCGACGATCCGCGTGCCGTTGCTGGTTTCAAGCTCACCGACGACTTCGACGTAGAGCTTCGATGGGTCGACGAAGAAGTCGTTCGGATAGAAGGTCTGCGACGTTCGCGTGTTCTGCCGCTCCTGGCGGTCAAGGATCAGCGCCGCCTTGATCTCCTGATAGGTTTCCGGCTCGGTGATCCGCTCAAGGTTCCGCTCGAAATACCGGGCGCTCTCGGGCGTCCTGTTGAGGAACAGGTAGGTCGCATCCCGCGCCAGACGTTCGAGGTAGTCACGGTCAACGCCACCGTGCGCCGAGATCTCGACCGAGTCCGACAGGCTGGGGACCAGCACCACCTTGTTCATCGTCGCCACCGAAACCGCCATCGCGGCGTTGGCGGTGATGCTCGCGGCCAGCAAAATCGACACCGCTGTCAGGCGCCGGTTCAGCACACGCGCCTGATTGTTCACGTTCATTGTTTTCATGGTCAGCCCGCCAGCTCGCGAAGATGGGAGGGCGGCGTCGCCTTCAGCCGGAAGACGTCGGAGGGCAGAAGCCAGTAGGCCGCCCATTTCAGTCGGCTGAGGGAGCTGCCCTGTTTGAACTTCCGCAGCGCCCACAGGCACGTGCCCGCCACGATAAGGCCGACCAGGAAGTTGAAAACCAGAATGCAGATCAACAGAGGAGCGACGACTACGGCCAGCTCGTCCGGAGTAAACACCAAATAGCGCTCAGGCGCGTCGAGGTGTTGCGGAATATATGTGTCTTTCATGGGCCTAACTGGTTGCCCCGAAGAACAGTGCGCCGGTTTGCAAGCTACGCGCTGTACTTGGGATTGCTGAGCTAGGGAGCGGAACGACGTGGAACCCCTTCCGACGCCGCCCCGCCCTCATCGCTCTGAGAGTAAAGGGGGGATGCTCCCCTCTCTTAGAAAACGGCCGAAGCCAGAGCGGAGACGATCCCCGGGCCCGTGGCTGCTGTCAGCCCGATCCCCGCTGCGCCGCCGATCAGACGCCAGTCGAACTTCATCACCATGCCGACCAGGGCCACGGCGACACCGGCCACACCCGCCAGCTTGCCGAGCGAACCTTCGGTCCAGTCGGTCAGCTGAGAGACGGTCGAGTCGAACGTGTTGTCCGTGCCGGCAACGGCGGTGGCGGTCACCGCGACAGCGACGGCGCCCACAAGCAGGGCGCGCTCGACGTTGCGGATAACCTTCGGGTCGGACAGCACAGCGGCCGAACCCAGCGTCATCACATTCCTCTTCATAGTTATAAACCTCGTTCCTAGATGAGCCGACGCGCTAGGCCGCCTCGGCCCGATCTAAAAACCCATGGTTCTGATAGCAACGCAATCCTTTTTATTGCGTTACGCCCTGAAATCGGCGTTTTGTTGCTTTCCGATTACTTAACGCTCTGCGAACTTACTTCCGCTTCTTGCGTATTCGCAGCCGCCCGCCGCCCGCGCGACTCCGTGCGTTGCGGTCCCTTCCCCGCTTTTCGCCCACCGCCCTCCGCCCCATGCGGACGCGCTTCCGCATCCGCCGGCCCTCGGTCTGCGTATTACTGCTGCGTTGCTGCGTTTCGCGCGTTCAGCCCCGCGCGTTGCGTTGTCCGGGCCGCATTCGGGGGACGCGGTTAATGGCGGAATCTGTTACGCCGCATTGGTGCCCCGGGCGGAAGAACAGTGGTCCGGGGGGGAGACGGGATATCTTTTGGGCAACGACACCATTTCATCGGGTGGGGACGAACCCGTGCGCGAGCCGCAGGTCCTCAAAATCCCGCTCACGGCCGATCCTGTGTTCTGGAATGCAGTTGACGCAGCCAAGGCTTTTCACCGCGTCACCCAAGGTCGGCAGCTGTCGACGTTGGACCTCGTCGGTCCAGCCCTCCAGGCCCTGAAGCAGCGCACCGGCGCCATCGCGACGAAGCGTCTCGAAGCGCTCGACATCGGATACTACTCGCGCAAGGGCACGCTGCGGCTCCCGCTGTCGACCAAGTCATTGGCGGACGAGGTCGCCATGCACCTCTTGGCCACTGATGCACGTCGCACCGGTTCGGCCCCCGGACACCGCCGGCACTATTGGAGAACCACGCGCGCCGTCGTGCTGGTCGCCCTCTACATGTACGGCCTCGCCTGCCGTGCCATTTTGATATCGACCTACGGCAAGGACGACTTCCCGCCGCCCGACCGTCCTTAACAATACCTTAAGTTGCGGCCCCTCAGTCTCTTAAAACGACCCGCCAGCCGCGTCTGTGCGGCGTTCCGGCCACGGGATGCGTCTTTTTTCGGGCATCGTGCGGACTCCGCTCCGCTTTCCGCTTGCTTCCGCTCGCCTATTTGGTGATTCTAGGGCTCCGCTGATTTGCAACTGGCGGACGAATGGCCTCTACGCTGATCCGCGGCCCCGGACCCCAGCGCCAATGAAGCCACGCTGAGCAACCTACCCCTCTGCCTCGCGCAGATCACAGACGCCTCTGCTGCGGGGGCGTTCTAGATGAGGGGGGACTCGGCCAGATAAGTTGGGGTTACGCCGCAGCGCGCGGCCAGTAGTTTTTTGGGGGCCTTATGCCGTGGAAAGACAAGACGCCGTCGCCTGATCAAATCAAGCGTCGCGTTGCCTACTTGATTGCCGTTCGGTGCCGCCAGCAGGGCATCAAGAACATCGCCGAGAAGGCGGGCTTCAATCGAGATACAGTGAGCGCCTACGCCGATCCCAATTATGGGTCGAAAGGCGGGCCTCAGAAGTTAGACATCACCCTCGCCATTCTCGGCGCAACCGGCGACGATTTCGCCCAGGTGATGTACGCCGCTCAGAACTCGACCGATGAGGCGACCTTCTGGGCGATGATGCACTGCGTCCTGGTCGCCCAACAGCAGCTGGCCATCCGTGCGACCAATGAGGACCGCCTCGCCGGCGGCCGCCTCCTGCCGCAGGCCCTCGCAGTGCCGCGCACACGCGCCACCGACCAGGTCATTTCTCACGAACCGATCTACGACGAGCCACACCGCCTCGCCATCTAACACCCGCCCGGCCCAACAAGGCCCCGCCCAGGAAACTGGAGCGGGGCCTTTTTGCGTAGGGTTTCCGGCCTGACGCCGCCGATCCGACCGCGCCGATCGTCAACCGCCGGAGCAGGCGGACAGAGCGAGAGGGAGAGGAGGATTCGAGAGGGGCAAGATCGATAGGGCGAGAGAAGAGAGCCCTTTCGGTCCGGTTCAACCCTTTCCGGAGACCTCCGATGACCCACGCTTCCGCTCGCCTGATCACAGGTTCGCTTTTCGACGCCCCCAGCCGAACAGATGCACTGATCGCCGCCGCTTGGGTGCTGGCCGTCGCCCTGGGCAAGGGTCGTCAACTCGACGCCCGGCTCCTCCGCACGACCTTGGAAGACACCTTCGGTGCGAGCGACGCCGAAGGGGCGTGGGACTGGAAGGACGCCTACGAGGCCTCGGAGCTGGCCCAGGTCCTCTACCTCCGCCGGCAGGCTTCCGCCCTGATTGGACGGCGCGACGCGCCCTTCGAGATTCTCGCGGAGTTACGCGATCTTCTGGCGCTCACCCCGTCCCAGACGCGCCGATCGGAGAACCAGGTCGCCTTCCAGCAGTTCTCCACGCCGGTCGACCTCGCCTTCGTCGCCAGCATCGCCCTCGACACCCGGTCCAGTGACGTGGTCCTCGAGCCTTCCGCCGGCACGGGCCTTCTGGCCGTGTTTGCGGAAATGGCGGGCGCGCGCGTCCACCTCAACGAGCTGGACCCGCGGCGCGCCGACTTGCTCGACACTCTCTTTCGGGACACGCCCGTAACCCGCCTGAACGCGGAACAGATCAACGATCGCCTTCCTGCGTCGGTCCAGCCGAACCTGGTCGTGATGAACCCACCCTTCTCCGTCACGCCAGATGTCGTTGGGCGTGCTCAGGGCGCAGACTTCCGGCACATCGCCTCCGCCCTCGCCCGGCTGGCCCCCGGCGGCCGCCTGGTCACCATCACCGGCGCCGGTCTTTCCCCTGAAGCTCATCCCCAAAGGTTCGCCGCCCTTCAGCGCCGGGGCGCCACACTCGCTTTCACAATGCCCGTGGACGGTCGGGCCTATGCCCGCCACGGCACGACGATCGACACTCGCCTGACCATCTTCGACAAGGTCGCCCCGGCCGACGCGGAGCAGCTGACGCCATCGGGCCCGACCGCCAGCGATTCAGCCGCGCTGCTGCAGGCGGTCCTGGAAGCGCCTCGTCGTCTCGGCGCTCCCGCGCCAATCGCAATACCCCGTGCGCCAGTTCTGCGCCCAACCGCCCCCCGCGTCGCGGCTCGCCCTGCGTCCGGACTGGTGACCCCGCCGTCGCCGACGTTCGCCGACGTCATCGAGCTCGACTACGCCTTGGCCAACGCCGGAGATCACCGCCCCGCCAACGACGCCGACGGAATCTACGAGACCTACGCCGTCGAAAGCATCTCCATCGCTGGCGCGAAACCCCACCCCACGCCTCTGGTGCAATCGACCGCCATGGCTGCGGTCCGCTTGCCGCGCCCGACCTACCGTCCCCACCTCCCCCGCCGTCTCGTCGACGACGGCATCCTTTCTGAGGCCCAGCTGGAGACCATCATCTATGCCGGCGAGGCGCATAGCACGGATCTGGCCGGATCGTGGGTCGTCGACGAAACCTTCGACAACGTCAGCGCCGCGCCAGACGGCGATGAACGCGCAGTCACCTTCCGCAAGGGCTTCTTCCTCGGCGATGGAACAGGGGCCGGCAAGGGGCGTCAGCTCGCCGGAGCCATCCTCGACAACTGGCTGAAGGGCCGCCGCAAGGCCGTCTGGATTTCGAAGAACGACCCGCTCCTCGAGGACGCTCAACGCGACTGGACCGCCCTCGGCGGCCGCCGCGAGCAGATCGTTCCGCTCTCCCGCTTCAAGCAGGGCGCCCCAATCACCCTGTCTGAGGGCATCCTGTTCGTCACCTTCGGCACGCTGCGTTCCGGCGCTCGCCAGGAGAAGGCTTCGCGCCTGCAGCAGATCCTCGACTGGCTGGGACCGGACTTCGACGGCGTCGTCGCGATCGACGAGGCTCACGCTCTGGCCAACGCCGCAGGCGAAAAGGGAGCTCGTGGCGACCGCGGACCCTCCGAACAAGGCAAGGCCGGCCTCCGGCTGCAGAACGCCCTGCCCCGCGCCCGGGTCCTGTACGTCTCGGCGACCGGCGCAACGACGGTGGCCAACCTGGGCTACGCCTCCCGCCTCGGCCTCTGGGGCGGCGCGGACTTCCCCTTCCCCACGCGAGCCAGCTTCGTCACCGCGATGGAAGCCGGCGGCGTCGCCGCCATGGAGGTTCTCGCTCGCGACATGAAGGCGCTGGGTCTCTACACCTCGCGCGCCCTGTCCTACGCCGGCGTCGAATATGAGATCGTCGAGCACGCGCTGACCAGTGCCCAGATCGAGATCTACGACGCCTACGCCGATGCGTTCTCGATCATTCACAACAACCTTGAAGACGCCCTGAAAGCGACCGGCATCAGCAGCGAGGACGGCGGCGCCCTCAACGGGAACGCCAAGGGCGCCGCCAGGTCGGCGTTCGAGGGCGCGAAAGTCCGTTTCTTCAACCACCTTGTCACCGCCATGAAGGTCCCCACGCTCATCCGTTGGATCGAGAAGGATCTTGCCGAGGGCTTGGCGCCCGTCATCCAGCTCGTCAGCACCGGCGAGGCCATGACCGATCGTCGCTTGGCGGAGGTCCCCGTGTCCGAATGGCACGATCTGCAGATCGACGTCACGCCCCGCGAGTACGTGATGGATTATCTGATGCACTCCTTCCCCGTGGCCTTGTTCGAACCGTACTCGGACGAGGACGGCAACATGCGCTCGCGACCCGCCGTCGACGCCGGCGGCCAGCCCGTCCTTTGCCAGGAGGCGCTCGCCCAACGCGACGAGCTGATCGAGTATCTCGGCGCCCTGCCCCCCGTTCAGGCCGCGCTGGACCAGATCGTTCATCACTTCGGCACGGATCGAGTCGCTGAGGTCACCGGCCGGTCTCGCCGGATCGTCCGCAAGACCACCCAAGGCCAGAGCCGACTCTGTGTCGAGACTCGTCCGGGCTCCGCCAACCAGGGCGAGACCGCCGCGTTCATGGACGGCAAGAAGCCCATTCTGGTCTTTTCGGACGCGGGTGGGACCGGCCGCAGCTACCACTCGGATCTCGGTGCGGTGAATCAGGCCACACGCGCACACTACCTCCTGGAGCCAGGCTGGAGGGCTGACGCAGCCGTTCAAGGCCTCGGCCGCACCAACCGCACCAACCAAAAGCACCCGCCGATCTTCCGGCCGGTCGCTACGAACGTGAAGGGCGAGAAGCGCTTCCTCAGCACAATCGCCCGGCGCCTCGATAGCTTGGGCGCCCTGACCAAGGGCCAGCGCCAAACCGGCGGCCAAGGTCTTTTCCGGCCGGAAGACAACCTCGAGTCGGACTACGCCAAGACGGGCCTTCGTCGCCTGTATCACATGCTCTATGCGGGCCGCGTCGACGGCTTGACCCTCGGCGCCTTCGAGGCCGCCACCGGTCTGTCCCTCTGCGACACCGACGGCACCCTGAAGGAGGACCTGCCCCCGATCACGCAGTTCCTGAACCGCGTACTCGCCCTTCGAATCGACATGCAGAACAGCATCTTCGGCTATCTCGAGGAACGCATTGAGGCCGAGGTGGAAGCCGCTGTCGCCGCCGGCGTCTTCGAAGTCGGCGTAGAGACCCTGACGGCGGAACGGTTCACCGTCACCGCCCGCAAGACGATCTTCACCCACGCCGAGAGCGGGGCGGAAACCCGCCTCCTCACCGTGACCCAGGTCCAGCGCGTCCAGCCGCTGCGCCTTGCCGACGTTATGGGGATCCGCGCCGATCGCGAGGGGGTCTTCCTCATCAACCGTCAGTCCGGCCGGGCAGCGCTGGCTGTTCAGGCCCCCGCAAGGATGTTCGATGACGGCCGCGTTGAAGACCGCGTCCGCCTGTATCGTCCAATGTCTCGCGATACGGTCAGCGTCGCCGAACAGGCGGCGTCGCAATGGCAACCTGTCGAAGAGCCCGCCTTCGCTCTGGCCTGGCAGACCGAGATCGACAGCCTTCCCGAAACCATGGAGTCGACCATCAACGTCGTCACCGGTCTCCTGCTCCCGATCTGGTCACGACTGCCCCAGGACACGACGCGGGTCTATCGCCTGCAAACGGACGACGGGGAGCGTATCATTGGCCGTATGGTCGCCGAAGCAGATCTCGGCGGCGTCTGCCGCCAGTTCGGTCTGGACGCGCCGGCGGTATCGCCAGTCGCCGGATGGGCCATGGTCCGCGATCAGGGCGTGACCCTGCAGCTGGCCGAGGACGTTTCGGTCCGCCGCAGCCTGGTCATGGGAGCTCAGCGCATCGAAGTGACCGGCATCCTGCCGTCGTCCCTCCCCGCCATGAAGGCGATGGGCATGATGACCGAGATCATCAGCTATCGGACCCGTCTCTTCATTCCTTCGACCGACGCCGGCGCCGACATCCTGGCTCGACTGGTCGCTCGCTATCCGCTGGTCGCGACGATCGCTCGCCCGCGGGCCGCTTAAGGTCTTCAGGAGGCCACGCCTCGACGTTTCTAACCGCAGCCGCCTGTCGGCGGTCGTCCTGCCGGGTCGGCTGGTCACGGCGCCAGTCCTTTGGGGCCTGAGAGAGCCGCATCCGCGCCTTCACGAGAGGGGGACCGGCGAAGGGTCGGGCTAGAGCGCCCTCGACGGTCCAGGCAACCGCTGGCGCGGTCCTCCACTCCGTTTCGGCCCTTCGGGTGCATGTCCGTCGCCCATCGCCTGTTCGGTCCCCGTGAAGGTCGCAGGGTGCGGCCCGGCCACAAGGAGGACTCGCCATGTTGAATCCCGATCCCCATCCCGCCCAGGACATCAGTCCCACGGCCGCGTTGCTCGACGAGCTCGCCCTGACGGGCTATCGGCCCATCGGCGATGAACAGGATCCGCGTCCACTTCCGGAAGCGGACGTTTGCAGACAGGCGCTCGCTGACGCCTTCGACGCAATCGGATGGATGCTCAACGACACGCGCCTCGAGGAGGAGACCTCCGACATCCTCTGGCAGTTCACCAACATCTTCCACCGCAAGGTCGATCGGGTCGGCCGAGTGCTCGATGACAACGAACAAGCGCAGCGCCGCTCCATGATGGAGCAGAATGGCTCGGAGGTCCGCTCAGTCGAGCTGGAGCGCCTTACGGCGGAGGGGATCAGCCTTGTCGAGCAGCGGAACGCCTTCGAATTTGTCCGCGACACCGCCGCTCAGCTGTTCGCCCAGCACACCGGGTCCGCGTGGCGCCCGGCGGCCGGCTCGATGGTCAACCGCAAGACGGTTACGTCGGCCATGATCGACAGCCGAGATTACCTGAACGCCAAGGCCCGGGCTGACAACGCGGTCCTGGTCCCACAGGGCACCCTCATTGCCTTCACTGCAGGCCCAGACTTCAACGACCACGACAAGATCTTCGCCGCTCTCGATCGCGTCCGGGAAAAACACCCCGATATGATCCTGATCCACGGCGCAACACCCAAGGGCGGCGAGCGCATCGCAGCGTGCTGGGCCAATAACCGGGGCGTCACTCAGATTCCGTTCAAGCCTGACTGGAACCGCCACGATAAGGCGGCCCCGTTCAAGCGAAACGATGTGATGCTCGATCAACTGCCTGCCGGCGTCGTCGCCGGGCCCGGCAACGGCGTGACCATGAACATGGTCGACAAGGCCCGTGCGCGTGGCATCCCCGTTATGCAGCTCGCGGCCTAACCGGCTACGCCCACCGATTCTCTCAACCACCTCTGCGCGGGTGGATTCGCCCGCCATAGCGCGTGCAACTCGCTGCTTCGCCATTCGAGCGCTGCACTCCGATCAGTGCCGGGAGTATCGGCGACCATCGCGACGATCTCCGGATAGCGACGCCGCGCGATTTCCAACGCCTTGCCCATCCTCTCCGCGTCCCCGCGTCGATGGGCCGCCAGCAAATCCGTCAAAACCCACGCCGGATGCTCGTCGCCCTCGAACTGAGGCCGGCGGCGCTCGAAGGACGCGTCATCACCGGTGCGCACGTCCAGGATCGCGAGCAGATACCTCGCGCCCATGCTGTCGCGAGGCTGCTGACGCATCACCCTGCGATAAATCCCGCGCGCCAGATCGGCGTGGCCGGTCTCCACCAGACAGCCCGCCAGCAGGGTCGCGGCCCGGAGGTACGGGCGCGCCTCCAACATGTCGAAAACATCGCGTTTCGGCGGCGCCATCACCTTCTGCCGGGCCCTGACGCGATCCCAGGCCTCGTCATGCGCAAGATGCGCCAGCGCCAGACGCACATAAGGCGCGCTGGCCAGCCGGCGGACCTCTTCCTGATCCGCGAGGACAATCAGCGCATCGGGACATCGGGGATCGATCTGCAGCGCCGCCTCGACGCCGAGGATCTCCTCCAGCGCTCGGCCGCTTACCAGCCCCTCGGCCAGGACTTCCTGCGCCCGCACCTGGCGTGCACCAGCATCCATCGACTCCATTTGACCTCCGATTGTTCGTCGTTCCTCCTGCCCCATCGTCCCCGCCACGGCTAGATATCCCGCCTATCTCCGCTGGCGCGGCCGGCGGGAGAGGGGCTCGCTGCGCTCGCGCATTCCTCGGCGTTGCAGTCGGCATTGGAGGGGGGCCGCCCCCTCACACGTCAAGACGACCCCTCGCCCTGACGGGCGGGGGCGAGAAGGCCCGGTATCCCCAGCCTTCGCCGCTTCGCGCCTGCAGGCCGGGTGATCCCCCTCCGGGCCTCTCGGTCTGTGACGTGTTTCACCCCCCTAAGCGCGCGGCTTTGCCGCCCGCGCTCCGGAAACTCGCGCGGGCGTGTTTCGATTAAGTCGTTCCTGCGGTGCTGATTTGGAAAGGCCGGAGATTGTCTCTGGCGTAGGCATCGCGAGGCTTGGGAACCGTCTGCGTCCAATCAAAAACAAGGACGATGACGATGCAAATGACCCCTATTGATACCGCTTCGGCGACCGAAGTTTCCGGCACCATCCGGGTGCGCCTGGGTGCGAAGTTGAAGGTTGCGCCTGAGAACGTGCGGGCCAACAGCAAGCCCGCCCAAGACGACATCAGCGGACTGTGCGACTCCATCGCCTCCCCCGTGGGGCTGCTGAATCCTCTGGTCGGCTATGAGGAGGACGGCGTTCACTACGTCACCGCCGGGCGGCGGCGTCTGCGGTCGCTCGAACGGCTGAAGAAGGAGAAGCGTCTCCCGGCCGACATTCAGGCGCTCGGGGTCAGTTTCGTCCTGAAGCCCAAGGCCGTGGCCCTCGAAATCAGTCTGGCCGAGAACGCGCAGCGCGAGGCGATGACGGTTCAGGAAGAACTGTCGGCCTACAGCGCCCTTTCGGCCAAGGGGCTGGACGCGACCGAGATTGCAGCGGTGACGGGTTCGACCCGCAAACGTGTCGCGCAGCTTCTGAGCCTGTCGCATGTGGCCCCCGTCGTCCTGGAAGCGTTCTTCGCCGGTCGGTTCGACATCGACACCCTGCAGGCTTTCACCCTGACGGACGATCATGAGCGGCAGCTGCAGGTCTGGGGTCGCTTCGAGGGTCAACGCCACATCAGCGACTGGAACGTGCGCTCGATGCTGCTGGACAGCACTCTCGAGGCGTCGGATCGGATCGCACTCTTTGTCGGACGAGACGCCTATGCGGCGGCGGGCGGCACGTTCGTCATCGACCTGTTTCAGGACGGGGACGATACCACGGCGGCATGGGCTGACAGCGCTCTCGCCCACCAACTCGCCCAGGACAAGCTGAACGAGGCCGTTGAGGCGGTTCGGGCCGAAGGATGGGCCAATGTGGAGGTGGCGCAGAAGTCCTATGGCTACGAGGGCGGTCAGCGCCGGCAGTATCCGGCTCGGCGTGACGCCACCGAGGCCGAGGCCGCGCGAATGGCGGAACTTCGGGCGATCAGCAACGACCACGATATCGGCGCGTGGGATCGGGCCGTAGCCGGTGAAGAACTGCGCAAGCTGACGGAAACGCTTGAGGTCTGGACCGACGAGCAAAAGGCGGCGGGGACTGTGTTCCTGATCCTGCAACACGGCGGGAAGCTGACGATCGAGCGCGCCTACTTCCGGGCCAGCGCACAGAGCGGGGGCGGGACCGGTGAGGCGAAGGAGAAGCCCGCGTTCGGCCACGAAGGCCACCAGCGGATGACCCGTATCGCCACGACCGCCGTTCGCAACGCCGTCGCCGTCAACCCGGCCGTCGCCTATGACACGATGGTCGCCCACCAAGGCTGGATGGTTCTGCGGAACCGTTCTGACCACGGCTACGCCCTGTCGTTCGCGAAGGCGGGCGCCGAACCGGCCGAGGGGATCACGGTCAAGGGGGATCGCGAGTACGAGGACCTCTATGCCGCTTGGGATGAGCGTCTGCCTTCGACCTATCTGGAGTTCTTCCCCTACGTCGTCGCCCTGAGCGCAGGGGAAAAGGCCGAGCTTCTGGCGCTCTGCGTGGCCTGCCAGTTGAACGCCGTCGAGAGCCGGGCCGACTATCGGCGGCCTCGCGCGTGGGCCCAGCTGGGGCTCATCGCCGCTCACGCCAAAGTCGATATGGCCGAGCGCTGGACGCCGGATGCGGAGTTCCTCAAGGGCGCGGGCAAGAAGGCTCTGACGCAGGCGATCACCGATATGGGCATGGACGCCGAACCGTTCGCCAAGGAGAAGCGCACGGGACTGGTCGAGATCGTGGCCCGGAACGCCGCCAAACACCGCTGGACCCCGCCGATGCTGGCGACCCTGGCGGAACCGACCCTGTCACCCAGCAACAACAAGGCTGATATCGGGGCTGGACCGGCCGGGGCCGTTGATGACGATGATTTCGCGGACGACGAGTTCATCCAGGACGAGGACGCCGAAGCGGGCGCCGAGGACTGAACCCTTGCGGAGGGGGCTTCGGCCCCCCTCCCCTACTCTTGTCGGAATCCCCCATGTCCCGTTGCATCCCTATCGACGACGCGCACCAGGCGACCTTGGTGTCCATCGCCCTTCGCCGTTTGAGCGTGTCGGCCGAGATCGCCCAGCATCCCGCCAAGGCCGCCGCCCTCCGTACCCTGATCGAGCGCGCCTCCTCGGCCGCCCTCGCGGAACAGCCTTCAACTGCCTTCATTGCCGCCGTTCGGGCGGACGTTCCGAGCCGACGTTTTCGGCTCGTTCCGATGGACGGCGCTGACCGCCTTGCAGCCGGTTACGCCGTCCTCGGCCTCAGCGAGGCGCAGACGCTCGCCGACGCCGCCGCCCAGGTTGGGCAGTTGATCGGGCAGACTGTGCCTCGCGCTCAACCGTTGGAACACTTGGCCGAAGCCGGGTTCCACGTCTTCCATTCGCCGGCTGGCCTCGACTAGCCCGCATCCGTCGCATCGAGCCTGGACCACTCTGGACAGGCCACCTTGGGGGTCAGCTTCGGCTGGCCCCTTTTTTTGCCCTTGTGGGCCTTGGGTTGCGCGCGACGGGGCCGGTGTGCGAAAAGGCCCGCGCTGTCAGTCCGATCCCTGCATCCCCCACCCCATGGATGCAGAGATGAAACAGAACCTTCTCGGCCGACCTTCGGCCTTCGCCATTGTCGCCTGCGCCGTATCGGCGCTCGCCTTGTCCGCCAGCGCTCACGGGCTTCGTTCTCATTCGGAGATCGAGGCGGCGGCGTTCGCGGCCGTGCGCGACGGCCCCGGGCTGGACCTCCTCACCGACCCCACGCCCACCCTCGATATGCTCGCTGCGGATCCAGTGGCGCGCGCGATCCGCGCAGAGGCCGACGCCAGCCGGCTCGTCGGCCGGGCCCTGCCCCATGTGCCGACCGCTCCGGACGCCGCCGCTCCGCTCGATCCCCTTATTGCCGCCAAGGTCGCCTCGACCTTCGCCGCATTCTCTGAACCTGGCGCGACGCGGCCAGCCGCGCCGGTCCAGGCCTTCAGTTTCCAGCGCTACCTGTCTCGAGCCGCTCGCGCGCCCCGAGCCCGCCGCGCTTCGTCGCGATCGTCGACGCCGGCGGCTCACGTCCAGTTCGCCATCCAGGCCGCGGCCGAGCGGTCCGGCGTATCGCACGGCTATCTGTGGCGGGCGGCCAAGCGGGAATCGTCATTTGACCCCTCGGCCAGGGCGGCGACGTCCACGGCGGCGGGCCTCTATCAGTTCATCGAAACGACCTGGTTGCTCACCGTGCGTCGCCACGGCGCATCCTATGGCCTCGGTCACCTCGCCTCTCAAATCCACCTTGATCGAAACGGCGAGCCCTTCGTGAACGACCGCGTCGTGCGCCGCCAGATCCTCGCGCTGCGCTATGACGCCCAGCTTTCCGCATATCTCGCCGGCGAGTTCACGCGCGAGAACGCGAGCGCCCTGCGCTCCTACCTGCGTCGGCCGCCGCGCGACGGCGAGCTGTATATGGCCCACTTCCTCGGCTCCGGCGGAGCTGTGAGCCTCCTGCGCGCCAACGCGCATGATCCGGCCAGGTCAGCGGCGGGGCTCTTCCCTCGCGCCGCCTCCGCAAACCCGAGCCTGTTCTATGCCGGCGGCCGTCCCCGCAGCGTCGCCAGCCTCCGGATGCTCCTCATCTCAAAAGGAGAGGCCGCCTAACCGCAGTTTTCAGCGGAGTCGCAAGAACCGACGTATGTCGTTGGATTCATGCTTTGCCTCTATATTGCGCGCGGCTCCGCACGGCGCTAATGGTGATCCGCACGGGGCTGATCGCAGTCCTCACTTTCGCATGTCCAGACACTGTCCCAGCCCTTGTTTCAGGGCGTAACTCACCGCATAGTGTGGGCGAGAGGTGCTGTTCGTGTCCGACAAAACCCACGCCAATGTTGCCGCCCGCCTTCCCCAAAGCGTCATCGCTGGGCTGAAGGCTGAACGGGAAGCCCTCGGCCTGCGATCAGTGTCGGCCGTTGTCGAGCGCCGCCTACAGCGTTGTGTCGCCAACGGTTTTGCCGCCGGCATCTCGCGCCAGCCTCTGTCGGGAAGCCGCGTTGACCTCGCCTTCAAGCGACATTTCGTCGATGCGCTCAAAGAAATCGCCAAAGACCAGCAGGCCGACCTGGGCTCGTTGATCTATTCGGCCACCGCAGATCTTCGGGCGCCTTCGCGCCTTGAAGGCGTGTCCACGCGGTCACATCTCTCCGCCGACCTGAGCGGAGCGCGCGCCGCCTAGCGGCCGCATACCCCTCGCCGGGGCCTTTCCAGGACTCAAACATACCGCCGAATTGTAACTTGGCGTTAACCCATTCGGCCGCTCATTGCCCCTGTTTCCCAATTGCTGTTGGGAAAACTTGACGCGAATCGTGGGGCGCCGTCCCATGACCGCACCACCAAGCGAGTCGGAGGGGTCCAGACAAAGAAAAACCGCCGTCCCCAGAGGGAACGGCGGGCGTGCTTCAAAAAAAGCAAGGGTCTAAATTGTGCAGAACCCTTATGCGCGCTCGCTCCCCCCATCGTCAAGACAAAAACGCCCTTTGAGGGCGACGGCGAAGCTTTGCCCGAAATCCCTCCCTGAATAAGGGAGCGACCGATGCTCACGCATCATCAGGCCAGCGCGGGTGCGCGGGGCCTACGACCAGTCACGCCTGCCCATCGGCGGGCGGAGGATTACGCGCGCCAGTGGTCCGGTTTGCCGGATGGAGCCAGCAAATCCAGTCTCCTCCGCCTCCTGGAGGACGTCCCTGCCCGCGCAATGGGCCTCAAACCCCGGGAACGGGCGTTCCTGCATCACCTGGTGAAGCTTCAGCCCGTGGAATGCTTCAAGCCTTCGGCCGCCTTGGCGGGGCTCGATCTTGAGGCAGCAGGGCTCGCCCTCATCTCGACATACGCCGACGCCTACCTGATGGCGGATCTCGACGTCACTTGCCGCACCTTGGCCCGCTGGCGTGAAAAGACGAGCCGGCTGGGCTGGATCAGCTTCCGGGACAGTCCGGATCGCACCCGCTACCGGATCGGCGCGCCGGACGCGCCAGAAGAGGCCTACGGGGTCGATCTCCGTCCGCTGATCGTCCGATACCGCGAACTGGAGGCCCTCCGCGACCAGGACCGCGTCGATCGCCACGAGCTGCGCACCCTGCGACGCACCCTCAGCTGCCGTTCAACACGCATTCGCAGCCTGCTTGCCGTCCTCCTCGCCAGCGAGGAACACGACTTCGCCCAGACTGCTTTGCGCGCCATCGAGGCGGTTCGCCGCGGCAAGGATCTCGATATGGCTCGGATGGCCGTCGCCCAGGCCGACGCAGCCGTAGGACGCCTTGAGGCCCTGCTGGACCACCAGGTCTGGAGTTCTTCAGGGGTGACAGAAGAGTCCGGCGCGCCTGACAGAAACGGCGCCCAATTACTCCCTACTCAGCTTGAAAAAATTCAAATTAGAGAATCTTCTCTAGGTAGAGGGGCTCTCCGAGAGGAGTACGCGGCCTCGACAGAGCCCAAGCCGGCCGAAACCGACGCCCTGGACGACGACGGCGAGGTGCTGTGGCAGTCATCCTCCACTTATAACGACGACCCTGCCGAGGCTGACCAGGATAGCGTCACCGTCATCGAAATCACGCCTACCCCGGCGTTCCGGCGCCGACCCCGGGTGAACGCCCCGGCCGTGGGTGACATCATCATCGCCCTGCCCGATATCCTCGCCCAGAAGGACTTTCCCTTCACGCGCCACCCCATGTTCCCGACCGACGAGGCCCTTGTGGTGGCCTATGGGCAGTCCGCCGCGAGGCGTGTTGGGCTCACGAAGGACGAGATCCGTCGCCATTCCGCCGGCGACGCCGCTGTTCCCTTCGCTGTGGCGGCGCTTTTGGCCGAGTTTACGGCGGACGTTCGCAACCGGCGCGCCTACCTGCTCGGCCTGGTCGCGCGGCTCAACGACCCCCTTGTGACGGTCAATCTCTGGGCCAGCTGGAAACGTCTCGTCCGCGTATCCACGCCGGACCGACTTCACTAAGATTCAACCTCCAGACGTCACACTGGCGTCGAAGTATTCGAGGGCGTGACCGTGACCTTCCCCGTCGTAGAGACCTTTGCCGACTTCGACAGCCAGGCGCGGCGAGCTGCGACCGCGCAGGACGCCAGTCGGGTTCTTGGCGGGCGGCCCGTCGAGTTCGCCAGCGAATATCTCTCGGGCCCGTGGCCGACGCTGGAAGCCTTTGACCAGGACGCCGCGCGCCTCGGGGTTGCCGAATTCGCCCGCCGCGTTCCTGTCATGGGCGGTTGGGTGGTCTCAGTGTCCTTTTGGCGGCCGCGCCCTGCCCTGCCCCGCGCTATGACGCCTAAACAGGCCTTGGCCGCCCTCCCCTGCCCTCCTGACGGTCCGGAAGGGCCACTGGACGCCCTTACTGCCGCTGGCGAGACCTTTGGTCCCTCCGGCCGGCTGTATCGCTCCCTGGCGGCGCTTCGGCGCTCCAACGCCGCCGCGCTTGCCGCTGGCGTCATCCGGATCAGGCCGCACGGCGAGCGCTGGACGTTCGACATCCGTTTTACGCCGGCTCCGCCCGTCTCCAAGTCCGCTCGCCCGGGCAAGACGACCGTTCCGGCCGCATCCGCAGCCCCTTCCTCGATCGTCCCGCCTATCTCGGACCTCGGCGCCAACGAGGTTCACGATCCACTTGGCACTGACGTGGTCTTGGTTGACGATGAGGGCGACGGGATTCGCGTCAGGGCTTCTGCCTAGTCTAGACCGCTCTAGACCACTCTAGACCTGTCTAGACTGGTCCGTCGGCTCCGGGGTTGTCCGTGCCGTCCGTCTCCTCCGTGCAACTCCGTGCGCTCCGTTGTTTGCCGTGTCCTCCGTGTCCTCCGTCGCCTCCGTGACTTCCGTGGCTTCCGTGGCTTCCGGGGCTTCCGGGGCTTCCGTGGCTTCCGTGGCTTCCGTCTTGTCCGTGGGGTCCGTGTGGTGTAGGGTCTCCGGATGCCACGGCGCGTCCGTGCTCACCGGACGCTCGGGAGGGAGCCTCATGCCGAACATCATCTTCGCCAACACCAAGGGCGGCAGTGGAAAGACCACGGCCGCTTT